>Ga0115547_1000585_pt1 | contig 23550 bp, 22 predicted proteins | sample COGITO_mtgs_1004_3_FD_87185 | JGI IMG/M metagenome (GOLD analysis project Ga0115547, IMG submission 87185) | Pelagic marine microbial communities from North Sea - COGITO_mtgs_100420 | ecosystem: Environmental > Aquatic > Marine > Epipelagic | place: Germany:Helgoland, sampling site Kabeltonne...
ACCCTATGAGCGTAAGGTTAAGGAGTTTCCACACACTATGAGCGTAAGGTTAAGGAGTTTCCACACCCTATGAGCGTAAGGTTCAGGAGTTTCCACACCCTATGAGCGTAAGGTTAAGGAGTTTCCACACCCTATGAGCGTAAGGTTAAGGAGTTTCCACACTATGATTGATGGTAAGAGGACAACGATTTGGTGTACGAGAGGAAATGTCAGCGACACGATCTATTTAGCGAAGAAATATGGGGCGATGACGTATTGTGATGAGATACACGCGGTTGGTATGTATGGTAGGAAGGGGTCGGGGGTTTTGGAGGAGGAGAATCGAACGAAGGATGCGACGTGGTACGTAACAAGGTGGTCGGTCTCATGAAGTTGCATGTTCGATCGAACTCATTTGATTTGATAGAACCGAGCCAATACCTGAAAATATCAATACCTTGGTCATAGTGTGGTAGAGTTTTTATCTTGGTATAAAAAAAATAGTTTATTGAGAATCTTGATATAGTCGATGACTTACATAAACAAAAAAAATAGTTTAGTTATAATCATGTCATTTAAATACTATATATTATGGAGGATAATAACCAGTATATTGAGATTACCGATACTTTGAAGAACAAGGCAAAACGATACTATGGAACTTTGTATGATAAACATGCTCTTTATGCAACTCTACAGAAACAACCATCGTGTATTGAAAAATACGAGCTGTATTGCCATAAAGATAAGAAGGATTTGGTTGCGATGATTGGTTGTGGTGATGGTTTGATTGGTCATCTGCATTACGTCCATGGAGGTATCACATCATTGTTGTTCGACAATACATTTGCAATCGCTATCTATGAATTGAATATGGAGGTGTTGAAGTCTGCTTACTACACAGTCCACTTAGAGGTTGGGTATAAGAGTTTTTGGAAGATTTGTAGTGAGGTTATGATGAGGTGTAGGATTGAGTCGAATGATGGTCGGAAGATATGGATGAGTGGGGAGTTGGTTGATCGTACGTCGGGTCGACTGATTGCTACGAGTAGGGCTCTTTTTATAGATCCAAATGTACCCAAACGTAGGAAGAAATCGTGCTTGTCTCGTAGTTGGGATCGTATCCGTTTGTATCTTCGTAATGATCGTCTATAATAAAAACAAAAACATTCATACTGGAATATCTGCCAACTAAACACAGGAAAGGTGATGGCATCCAATCGATACAAAGAAATTGCAAATACCGTGTATTCGAATCTAAAGAAGTCGAATCTAATACGTAGCTTCACACCCTATGAGCGTAAGGTTAAGGAGTTTCCACACACTATGATTGATGGTAAGAGGACAACGATTTGGTGTACGAATGATTACATGTTGATGAGTATGAATCAAAGAACGATCGATGTATGTGTAGAGAAGATTCGGGAGTTTGGGATTGGGAGTGGGGGTACGAGGAATATTTCGGGCACACAAACAATACATGAAGAGGTCGAGGAGTTGATTGCTGGATGGTATGGTAAGGATAGAGGGCTACTATTTGGGTCTGGGTTTATGGCTAATTACGGAACCCTACGTGCCCTACGTTCGATCTACAACCCTCTCTTTATATCGGATGAATTGAATCATGCCTCGATGATATTGGGTATGACAGAATCGAAGAAGAAGGTATATCGTCATAATGATATGAATAGTTTGGAGAGTATTCTAAAGAAACACAAGCATATTCCAAATAAGGTGATTGCCTTTGAATCTTTGTATAGTATGGAGGGTACGAAAGGAAATGTCAGCGACACGATCTATTTAGCGAAGAAGTATGGGGCGATGACGTATTGTGATGAGATACACGCGGTTGGTATATATGGTAGGAAGGGGTCGGGGGTTTTGGAGGAGGAGAATCGAACGAAGGATATTGATATTATTATGGGAGGTATGGGGAAAGGATTGGGCGGACTGGGTGGTTTTGTTTGTGGGGATGATGTGCTTGTGCGATGTATTTCGGCCTATGCATCTTCCTATATCTTCACAACCTCCCTCCCACCAGCTCTATGTTATGCGGCGAAACAAAATATTTTAGACTGCATGGCTTCTTACGATCAGAGAATGAGGTTTCTTGAGAATGCCTTGTTTTTGAAAAAGAAGTTGATCGATGCTGAGTTTCGATTAGTGGATAGTACGACCGAGTCGCATATTCTTTGTGTGGAGATAGGGTCAGAAGTTGAGTGTAAGTTGGTTGCGAAAGATTTGTTACGACATGGGATCTACATCCAACCGATATTCTACCCCACCGTACCTCTGGGTCGTGCTCGACTTCGGATAACCCCCACGTTACGTCATACTGAGAAGATGATGGATTATTTGGTGGGGTGTTTGAGGGATGTTGTTTGAGGGTTTGTCTTCTGCCCATTCTCCCTGTCGTCCAATACATCAGTTTATATGCAGGTTCATAACTTCAGTCTTTCTTTTTTAACTTATATGGTTTTTTTACCGAGTCAAAAATTAAGCCAATCGACGCATATCCTTCGCCGTACAATGAACAATAATTTATTCCGAATCCAAGATAGGACTTATTCTCATGAAGCATGGCCAGTTTGTTGGTGTACTTGGTTTGAAAATATGCAGAGATTTTCCATGTGGATTTGTTCGCCTACTACCTAAGAATATAGTCGTAATATCTGTAGCACCTTAATTGGTAATATCAATAGTCGTCTCGCAAATAATATGATCCAAATAATAAGAATTCCATCGGAATGTAGTCAAATGTTCGACAATGCATGGGTTTATTTTTAAAGAACACTATTACAAATATGTTAAGAAAAATCAAATCGAAATATATTCAAATAAAAAATCAAATTATTAGATATTTTGAAAAGCATGATATGGATATTGATCGATATATGCGTGAGATGCATGCGATGAATCATCATCATCATGGAGTCGCTGTGATGTATGGTTATTTGTGCTAAACTGTTTTGCTAAATATGTTTACGTGCGAGTATTTTTTTGTTAGTGGCACTAGCAAAGTTCAAAGAAAGATAGTAAGAATAACGAATTGTAAGTTAAGGATAATAAAGAGAACGAATTGAAAACATAAAATAAACGGAGAACACTGGCAGATAAAAACCGGCGGTATGGTTTCTTTATCCGGCGTTTTAAATTATCCAAACTGGCTGGTATGCTTATGTCGATTAAAGATAAATTTACTGAGGGTTGTTGCTGATCAAGAAAGAAACTATCATTCCGAATGCCAAAAATCCTATCGATCCGATGAATGGTAAGTAACGATTCAAATTATATAGTAAGGATCCAGTTATAGGTATTATGATACGATTCATCGCCTCCATTGATTGACCAGTGCCCATAATTCTTCCTCGTGTTTTTGGAGTGGAATGTTTTTGGTATAAAATAGGGAAAGTTGTTTGTAGTAAATTGTATCCAATATACAATAATATGATACTCCCAAACCATACCGCAAAGCTTTGGGGGAATGTGATGATGATACATAAAGCAATCGTACTCAAGGAATATCCCCATCGAATACTCCAACCCTCTCCAAACAAATTAATCAAAAACTTTATAACGAAAGTTTGACTAACCACCCCCGTAAGACCCGAGATAAATAGTAAGGTTGGAAAAATTTCAGCAGCCCCAAAATCAAATATTCTTGTATCGAAGTCTTCGAGAAATTTTGCGAAAATTGTTAAGGTGATGGTAACGATAGTAGCGTTAATGAAATTACACAAATAGATAGGAAGTAAACGAAGACTCGACGGTTTATCAACCCCACCTTCTTCGATACTCACAACAACTTCCTCTCGACGGGTTTCTTCGGATGTTTGAGGATTGTTTAATCTAAAGAACGAAATAACGAAAGAAAGTAATCCAAATAAGGCACCTACCGCACAACATGTGATGAACTGAACACGTATACTGAATCCGTATAAACGCATGATAAAAGGAACCGCTCCACCAACTACCGGTCCAAACGTAAACGCCATACTACTGCACATATTAACACGTGCAAAGCATTTTGCTTGATCCTCTTTCGGGATCGTGTCGGTGATGTATGCGAGCGCGACTGGTACGGTCCCCCCTGCGATTCCGGATATGCTTCGAATTACGATCAGCATTGGAACCGAATTCACGATCGAACATAAACCGAGAGATATTGTTGATGATAGGATACTTATTAGAATGATAGGTCGGCGGCCGTATATATCAGATAGATAACCAAACAAACGGAACCCTATTAATTGACATATAGAAAAGGACGACAGATAGATTCCTAGGTCGGTAACACTACCTCGGAGATGATCAAAGATGAAGAATGGGACGATCGATAGAAGTAGAGAGACGCCTAACATATCGTTGAGTACACATAAGTAGATGGGGATTAGAGATGGTGTTGGAGATTGTGTTGGAGATTGTGTTGGAGATTGTGTTGGTGATTGTATTGGTGATTGTGTTGGAGATTTTGCTGTCATTACACTTTGTATTACTTATAATACAAATGAATATTATAAGAATAAAGCTCATTTATTTTACAAAAGGATAAGTGGCACAAAAAAAACATCCATTTATTGAATACAAATAGTAGTACTTATTCTAATTGGCGTCGACATCAAAATACACCACACTGGGATCATGCATTAAGGTGAAGAGTACAATCCAATTTGGGATTATGAAGGTTGTTATTCAAAATATATAGAAATGTTGTTTTGCTTGAGATAATGTATCTTTACCTCCCCCACCATTTAGTTTAGGGAAAGAATAACTAATTCAGGTTGTGAAAACTCACTATGATTCTTCTCGACTGAAAGAATTGCATGTATTCAATATGTTTTAGAAATTCAATTTCTCTATTCATCAATGTCATCATAACCCAATGTTTCGTACTCTTGTAAGTAAAGTAATCAGTAACGTGATGATTACTGAAATCGTCACTGATAGGAATTGATTTGATGTCAAATTTTATCAACTTAATCTTGTCACCATTAAAACTAAATCCAAAATATCATCAAATAATCAGAATACATAACATTAAACTACACTATCTTGTGTTTTTTTGACTTGTCGGTCAAGTACTTGGAATTGGTTTCACACAAACCACAAATTAAATTCTCTGTTGTGAATACAAAGTCATTGAGTGCATTTATTTTTAGTGGATTTGATGTTAAGAGTAAGAAATTGTTAACTGTTAATTGTTTCAAAATCTGCGTACATTCTTCAAACGAACGCTCATCTTCTTTAAAATGTAAGGCCTCGTTCGCCTCGTAGGTATCCAAACCCTCTGTTTTTATTTTATGGTATGCCCTCACCTTATTTGTAAAACCAATCCCACGACCCTCATGTTCGGATGGGAAGATAACAACCCCTTCGCCATTTTTTTCAATTCGCTCCATCGATACCCGAAGTTGAGGCCCGCAATCACAATGTTTTGAAAACAGCACATCCCCAGTATAGCATTCCGAATGGATGCGTACAATAGGATGTTCAAACTTCCCGATGTCTTTCTTTCTTTTCACCAAAACCTTATTTGGTTGTGTTTTGATCTTACTTTCATATGAATATAAGGTCCATTTCCCATATTCCGTATCCAATTCACAAGACGCAAGACATCTTAGAGTCTCGTCATCTCTCAATGCACTAACTCCATCTTCCATATTTTTATTCTTGCTTTCATCACACTCAACACAACAAACACCCAAACCACCCAAACACCCAAACCATACAAACCATCCATAACCCCATATTCATAAATTTGTTGAACTGAAATGATTTTAAAATCCTGATTCGTAGCAAACTCTTTTGCATCAAGTAGATTCATCATTCTACCTGTTCGTATGTTCATCAATTCAGAAATGAAGGCAACCTCTTTGTCGAACGTTTCGGGGTATGTAAGCCGATTTAAATCATACCCAGCCTCGGTGTGTCCTCTTCGATCCTGAAGGCCATTGGGTTTTGAAATTAATGGGAAGATATGCCCAGGTTTTCGTAGTTCGATTGATTCATTACAAAGTGCTTTTATAGTGGCTGTTCGATCCTTTGAACTCACACCCGTCGTTGTGTTGATGGCATCACAAGACACCGTGAATGCTGTCTGGTGATTGTCTGTGTTCACCCTACACATTGGTGGTAGATCTAAGCGTTTGGATTTCTTCTCATCAATCACTGCACAAAATATACCAGTTGTGTATTGCTGATAGAGAGTTGTGATAGATTCACTTAAGTGTTTACCAGAAATAATCAAATCCCCTTCATTCTCCCTATCTTCGTCATCCATTACAATAATTGGAATCCCATTTCGATAATCCTCCAGAGCTTCATCGATTGAGTTAAATATCGTATCCATCGTTCTATGTTTTATATGACCACTAATTAGTCTTAGCTGTGTTTTATATTTTTTAGTTTAATAATAATAATAAGTACTATATTGATTTCTATACCAATTATATATATATGCAACGCATCGATGAGTATCTTCAAAACACTTCCGATTGAAATCAATAACTTGATAACAACATACCTTACGAACAAAGACCAAATCCAATTCGGGAGTGTGGAAAAGATGTTGTACTACGAATCCTCGCCACCGTATACCAAACCAATGCCTATCCAAACACTACGTAGTATGATGTCTTCCGAACTTCTGCCCAAATTAAATCGATGTCGTGATCTTATTACCCTGAGTATTCGGACCAAAAAAGATTATGACGATTGTATGATGGATCGGAACCTAACGTCGATCAAATCACTACAAATATACTCCATCGAAACACTAAGTATCGAGCCTACACTAAGTATCGGCATGTTTCGATGTTTACGTAAGTTAGATATACGTAGTTGCAACGGACCAATTGTTCTTCGTAACCTACACATAGCGTCCCCAAATCTACGAACTCTAATTCTACGAGCAAGCTGTGTGACAGATTGTATGATGAAAGACATCGTACGATTAAAATCTTTAGAACATTTGGATCTTTGCATGTCGAGAGGATTGACGGATGTTGGGTTGGGCTACATAGCCCAAATCCAAACTTTGGAGATACTCAATTTGTCTTGCAGTCGTCGTATTACAGATTGTGGTGTACGAAAACTGTTGACCCAAATCAAATCTCCACTACATAGTATTAGTATATCGGAATGTTGTCAATTATCAGAATATTGTTTTGCGAATATCCAAAATAACCTACAGTTGACAAGAAGTTTGAAGGTATTGGATATTAGTCGGACCTCGATTAAAAGATTAGAATCCATCACTAAGTTTCGTCAACTAACATCTCTCAATCTCACGTCGTGTGATGTCGTTGATTTCGCCCCTATTGCTACGATGCACCGATTGCAATATCTAGGACTGAGATACTGTTTTGAAATCCAAGATTCGGATTTAAACCAATACGTCGCTACGTTGACCGAACTACGTCGGCTTGAATTGGAAGGGTGTTACCAAATTACGTATGATGGAGTTGAGCGTATTGGATGTGTTGAATTTAAAGGCCGGTTCCATCGGATTCGAATAATACGCTGGGTTATGGGGTTATATGAATACTTTCAGTATCCAATGTATAGTGTGGTTAGGATCGGAGGTATTGTGTAGATTGTTGAAATCTTTAAAAAATAATATGATACAAATAGCATAAAATGTCGATCGTCGTTAAGTCGAATCCTATCAATTCAATATATTTCCATTACTTTTTTTTATAAATCTTATCGTCATTACATAATGTATAGATAGATATAAACTTAGTTTGTAATCTTTTCTTTGAATCAAATGATATCCTTCCAAACTTCGTTTCAAGTAGTTTCTTTATCTCATCATCTACTATTACGAAATTGTATTCAAAACTATTTTTTTTTTCCAGCTCCGGGTAATACATTTTATAGGGATTCTCTTTGCGATCACCCTTCTTAGTATGGTCAGATAATACCTTCTCTGCTTCCTTCCTTTCATCGAACAATCTACCATTTGCTTCCTTCGATTCATCTTCAGCACGTGCAATTTGCCTTGCATAATCTTTATCAGAGTTTGAAACTGTTTGTCTCCCTCCACGTAATAAGTATGCACGTTTCGCTTGTTGGTAAAGTTCTTGATAATACATTGAAAGATAGTATGATTATTATTGAAAAAAAATGAATATTTTAGATTAATTTCTTACTCACCATATACAAACATAATGACTAACAACAACATTTTAAAAAGATACATCGAATGCACACGCACAACGAAACAATTGCTAACAATACTAAGAAATGCTGCAAACTCGATCAACCATCGTACTGATATTGATACCAAAACAAAATCAGAGTATGAGCGAGTGGTGGATCGATACATGGAGTATATTGATATTGCGAATGCACAAATTCTGATTGTACGTCAAGTAGGCTTACGGATTCTACATACACGAATCGTTGCTTTTGTGACGAATCGGGCAGGTGCAACATCGTTGTCCGAGTTTTTGAAACTCGTGGGTGTTGAATGTGAGGATCTGGTGAAGAGTATGGAGGGGATCTTTATACCAACTGGTTTGAAGATAGGTGTAGATGATTCAGCCACTACTACGATGTACGACATACACCCCCAACGTTTGTGCTTAAAGAATAACATTACGAATTCTTTATACGGAGCGTTGATTGAGTTAATTGTTGGTAAGACAAAGTATAGTATCTCTGGCACAATTAGTGCGGATCGCTTAGGACTTGAGCGCGCAAAAATCTCAACACGTGGTATTCGAAAAGAAATTGAATCTCGATATCCCAATTCAAAACTACTATCCATGATTCAAACTCTCTCTCTACGGGATCGATTGGCTTATGATGTTACGAAGCAAACTACGTTTCTGAAACGCAATGTGGATCGTATTGCAGTCTTCCACGAAATGTCCTACCAAGCCCTACGAACGGATTACAACTTCTTACCGTATCCCGAAAAAATCCAGAACTTGCATTTACTCTACTACGGTGGTTTGTTCGAGGTACTGAAGCGATTGTTTTACGAAGAATCGGATCAGATGATTCGGAAGTATTTGGATATAAAGGTATCGGCTGCTCTACCACATCGCCGAACGGTTGTGTTGCGGGTTGATGGAAGGGGAGTTGGAACAAATAGCCCGGAAAACCTAGAGGATCAAACAAAGGATAATCTGCCCTATGAGATGAAGATTGCTGCCATGAATACGACAAATAAAATCAAAACCAAGGCGATCGACATGTTGAAACAGATTCGAAATTCTTCGGACGGTGCCCCCAAGGCACAAAAGTACTTGGATGGATTGTTGCGAATTCCATTTGGGGTGCTTCGATCCGAGCCGGGTATGGTGGATGGGACGAAGGATTTGATTGCCACGTTTGAGAAAGAGAATCCAAACCTGTCGATTGATCGAGCCGATGATCCGAAGGTAGTTCGTTTGAAGGCTGAGATTAAGAAGGAGAAGACGAAGAACATGGAGTATTTGAAACAGGTTATGGATGTATTGGATCGCTCGGTACATGGTCATGAGGTTGCGAAGAACCAATTGCAGCGTTTGGTCGCACAGTGGATTTGTGGAGGTCAGAAGGGGGTTGTGTTGGGTATCCAGGGACCACCGGGTAACGGTAAGACGACTTTGATCAAACGAGGGTTAGCCTCTTGTTTGACGAATCAAGAGGGCGAGGCTCGACCTGTTGGGTTCATCCCACTCGGGGGGTCTACGAAAGGGAATCTATTGGAAGGGCATTCCTATACCTACCAAGGGTCGGTTTGGGGACGCATCGTCGAAACCTTAATGGACGCAAAGTGTATGAACCCAATCTTGTTGTTCGATGAACTCGATAAGGTTCAGTCACCCGAGATTACCGGTATCCTAACCCATCTAACCGACCCGACTCAGAACACGGAGTTCAATGATCGATACTTTGATGGCGTTGCCTTGGATATGAGCAAATCGTTGATTGTCTTTACCTTTAACGACATCTCTAAAATCGATCCCATACTTTTAGATCGTATTACGCTAATCGAAACCAAGCCCCTACGGATGCCAGACAAAATTCAAGTGGCTCGTAAGCATCTGTTACCCGAAATCACACAAGATGTGGGTCTAAGGATTGAGGACGTGGAGGTCACGGATACGATGATTGAAAGTATAGTTAATAACTACACGGCAGAAGCTGGTGCGCGACAATTGAAACAGTTGTTACAAGATTTGATACGTGAATTGAATCTACGACGTTTGTGTAGTGGAGCCGAGGGGGAGGTTGTGATCGACGAGGCCTTGGTGGATCGTGTGTTCCGTCACAAATACAAACCACGACACCAAACCATCCCAAACGAACCAATCATGGGACAAATCAATGGAATGTATGCCAATGTGTTGGGTATGGGAGGCGTACTACCTATCCAGGTACGTAAATCGGAGAGCACAAAGCTCTTAGAACTGGAGTTGACTGGTACACAAGGTGATGTAATGAAGGAGAGTATGAGGTGTGCGAAGACGATTGCTTGGAGTTTGCTGAGTGATGAAATGAAGAAAACGCACGAGGACAATCCCTTCGGACTACATATCCATTGTCCCTCTACCTCAACCCCAAAGGACGGTCCATCGGCTGGTGGAGCGATCGCGCTAAGTATCCTTAGTATCATGACGAACGTTGCCCCAAATCATAAGATCTCGATGACCGGTGAGATTGATCTACAGGGTAATATCACGGCAATTGGTGGATTGGGTCCCAAACTTGTGGGGGCGAAGCGTGCGGGGGTTGAGATTGCCATTATCCCTTATGAGAATCAACCCCAACTACAGCTGCTTAGGGAGGATGGTCTATCCCCCGAAGATGATGATTTCAAGGTTGTGATGGTACGAACCGTCTTAGAAGCAAAGGCGGTATTTGGTCTATAGATATATGTCTATGAGAATCTACTCATTGTTCAAAAATCAGCAAAATAAATTTATTTTTCTATTCAATGGATTTCTATGAAAGTTAAGCAAATTATGTATAAACTATTTTTTCTTCCATGTATAATAGAGAATGACCATAGTACTAAGTGGTAATCATTCATGTGCTATAAATCGGTTAGACGAAAACGGCAAGCTCAAGGATTCGTACACCTGTTACTCATACACTACGCTGATTGGGATGGCGGAGGATATTAATAAACACGCCGGGAAAACGGTGATCAGCACCACCGCCTATACCCATGATAAAAAAATCGACTTGTATCAAGAAGTCTCAAAATACCTACAAACCTATTGTAAGGGTAAGGCAGAGACCTGCTGGGTTGTTCAAAATTTTATCAAAAAAAATGAATACATGACGGAGTTTACGCACAAAGGTGTGAGGTCGAAAGAAAAGTACGATTGGTTATCGAATTTAGATATTGATATTTCATTGAAACAGGTTTCACAATTCACAATTGAAAATAAAAGGTTCAAGAAGTTTCATTACATCGGCACTTTTGCGATTGATTTTCAAACTTATTTAAACGAACCCGAATACGATATTTTTGAAAAATACAAGGAGGGGTTTCGTAACTTTGGAATGGTTTTGAATTTATCAAGAAGGAATCAACCTGGAACTCATTGGGTTGCAGTTGCAATAACGTTTAATGATCATACGAATGAATGTGAATTCTTATACTTTAATTCAAGTGGTAGAGGAGCTCCACCAGAAGTGAAGAAGTTTAAAGAGCATGTTGAGGGTAAGATGAAGAAGCGTAAACATATATTCAAAAACTATACCATGAAGTTTAAGGTAAACAAAATAACAACACAATGGGGGGATTCTGAATGTGGTGTTTATTGTATTAATTTTTTAAAAGACATAGCGTTTGGTAAAACGTTCGAACAAACAACGAGTACGATTATTGATGATGAAACGATGAACTCATATCGAGATAAATTTTTTAGAAAATTTGACGGGTACAATATTTCTACTAAACACATACCAGGTCATGAATTAGGAAATTAATACACCTCTCGAATAAGCTTAATCATTTCACGGATTTCTACTTTCTTTAATTCATGTTTCTTCATACTGTGTTTGGTCAATTGGTTGACCAATGGATGGATTATTTTGTACAACTCCCAACACGTTTCTTCCAACTTTACCATAAATGTGGCCTCGTCCTTCAAATATTTAATGTCCCCATTTGGTAGAATACGAACCGCTTCATTAAAAAGACTAATCTGTATCTTCATCAGACTAACGCCAATCTTTGATTTCATAATCATTTTCTCTTGACGAATCGACTCACTCGACGACTCATTCAACACAATCGTATCAGCAATTCGACCATTGTAGCTTAATATTTGAAACATTAACGTCTTCATCACTTTGTTCCTATTCTTCTTGTTGATATCTTTACAAATTCTTAGCAAACTAATTGTCGTATCTACCTCATCTAGAATACGATCTAGGGCCGATGAATCCTCCAATATGATTCTATCCAATTTATTTACAATCTTACATGCCGAAAACTGAACTTTATCATACTTTTTATCCATATTCTCCACAATATATTTACACAACATATACGTACGTTTTATAAACTTTAATGTTTTATTCGATTTGTCATAGTACTCAATTTCCTCCATACTCCCAACAGGGAACCATTCCCAATCCATGGATGGGGTAATATAGACAACCTTTTGATTCGATGCATGATATTTAGCGGTGTATATCACACTAAGTTCTTTATACCCAATACCATACGGTATGAAGCAATCCAACTTAACCATCGTTTTTTGTTTCACACAGTCTAATATAGAGAGAATCGACCCAGCGTAAGTTTCCTTTTTACCATTTAATAAATCTTTTGTATTCCATCTAAGGGTGTAGAAATCACGACGAATCGACTCTTTAAATTCGTACAAATAGTCGCTAATTAATAGCTTTTTCAACAGCTTCTTATCCGAAGTTTTTAATGTTTTCTTGATTTTATCAAATTCTATCATCACCTGTTTCTTTGTTTTTGCATGGTATAGATCATGAAACAATGGATCGTATCCAAGCTTGATTTCAGAAACGAACATATCTTTTTGAAGGATTACCTTCCGGACAACTGCCTTTATGTTCGAACAAAACACATTTTGTGCAAGAAGTAGAGTATCGAATTTTCCTAAATCTATCGTTTCCATTGCATCGATGTCTTTGAAATGTTTATGATTTACTAATGACCCAGTACCAACAACATTCGGAGTCTTGGCCATACTTGCAGCCATTAGGAATACTTTCACATTCCAATCAAATGTTCGTTTTTCAAATTTTACATTACACGATAACATTTGTTTCCTATAGTATTTCATTAAAAAAAAATATTAATCCCGTTTCAACTTTTTAAACATCACTACATCGACTTCCGAAGACCTCTTCCGTTTCATCCGAACACAGCCTTTATCTACACTACTATCTTCATGTTCTTGAATATTCAGATAAATATCGGGTAGAATGTTGGGCATATCTTCTAGGTAATGGGATGTGATTTCTTTCGTTAAGGTCGCCGCGACTGCTTGGTTCGTGTAATTTTCCATAATCTTAAGTACTTCCTTATCCGTAAGAAAGACGTCTGGATCGGATGATCGCCTTTTAATGAGTGGGAAATCTTCAATTCCCCCGAGGATTGGTTCACCCGGGGGGACGTCGTTTGGGTGAAGAACCATCACATCAATATACTTCGATTTCTTCACCCCCATGGTATCAAATTTGATACCATTCTTTTTTAATTTATTCTGGTATGTTTTTAATCGGTTTTTGAGCAACTTATTCTCAGTTTCAACAACAAGAGATTCGATTTCCTGATTATTGTTTAAGTGTTCTATCTTACGGTCATACTCATTCCTAAGTTTACATTTTAGATAATCAATCGCTGTTTTTGAATTGACAGCCATATTCGTGCACCGTTGATTTAAATCAGATGCCATATTTTGAATAATATCATTAAAGATTGGTTGAAGGTAACATATGATAAGATTGATAGACCTCCATTCGTTAATTTTCATTGCATTCCGGCACATAAGTAGAAATTGTGAAGTTTGTTGTAATGTCAATAGCACGACACCTTCTTTTGATTCCATGTATGGAATACCTTTCAGTTTTTGTCTTGCCACCGATGCCTTCATCGAGGTATTGTTAAGAATGCGAAGAATTGGAACACAATACGACGAGTTACTTGATACCGTAAATATATGACTACCAGCATAATTCATAATCTCTTCGATAACATGATGTGTTGATTTACTAAGTAATTGACTTGTAAGAAAGTTCTTATAAGGCGATTCGGAACATCGCTCTATCTCTTGATCTAATACATGGTTGAATTGGGTAGAGATGTAGTTTGATCGGTATGGTTCCGATGATTGGAGTAAACCTGTGATAATTTTTGGTTTTAGGATATTTTCGTAGAACCAAATATGAGTCCGGTACGGATCCTTTTCTTCGGGGAGTTGAATCCCAATCCGAAAATAGATGATATCATCCCCCCCCGAGAGCACGACCGCCTTCTTTATTTCATCGATTTTTTGATCAAAATGATTTGGTCTGTTTTCTTGAATTTCAAGAAATAGATTGTAATTCGCGAACAGAAATGCACCATCCATATAGAACTCCTTCCCTGATGTTGTTGTGAATCTATACTCCCTCACATAATTTAGTTCCTTCTTCATCTGATTCTTACTCAGTATATCTTCATCGATACAGGATTCCAAGAAGAACATAATTCGCGTGGCCTCTCTTATCTTAATCTTTTGCTTATACGCATTCACCGGCACCACCAACTTGTTGTAGGGATTTATCTTACATATATTAAGCTTCAACATCCAGGGTAAGTAGATTTGAAATCTACCCTTTGGATTGGTATCCTGGGCATTTTCAAAAAACCGCAACACCTCGCCCCCCGATACATGATTTTGATCTGTCAGTGCTTTACGAATACAAGAATCATTACCAAAATGCTCCAACAAACGTTCCCGATCGAAAAAGAATCTCCCTGAATTAGTGTACGTAGATTCAGGGTTAATAAGCGCCTTTGGGCATAAAATCTTAGCAACTTGGTATAAATCCATTCTTAGTATATTTTGATTATGAATCCCATTCTTAGTGTTTGGTGATAATTTTCATTTTTTTGTCGTCGGGTCGTGTGACGAATAAGAAGTAATAAAAAAAACTTACAAACGGATTTTTTCCAAAACCCCATCAATACTACGATTTGTGTACTTTGAACCAATCTCTCTCTTCAATTGTTTCGCAAAACCTTTCAATTTAATGTATTTCTTGTAATACAACGACATCTTAGCAATGTGTTGGTTGTAGGGTCCAGTAATAACCTCAACACACGATACATCCCCACGTATCGTTACCATAGCCTGGGGATTACGAGTAGGATATGATATCCGTTTCCCCCGAAGTACGACGGAGCCCGTCGAAAGATATAACCCGCTTGGTGCAGATAAGCTGATTTCATCGACCATCGCTACACTACATGGGTATTTGTTTGACCAAAGTGCGGCACAATCAGCAGCAAATTCATAATCCACGGGCATCGCGCCCACGGTGTTCATAATAACAGAAGGTGCCCCATGCACCTCTGCATGTAGGTACGTATGTTGATTCGTGAAATGGTTGCGTAACAAATCGTTCACCTGGGATTCATTCTTAGACCCAAGGATCAATATATTGTTTGGAGACCAAGCGTATCGGAACTTATGGTATCGTTTGTTCACAAAACTCAACACCGTCTTTTCCTTCGTCTTCTCCCTATTCTCCACAGAATCTTGTATCGATTCTCGTACAACACGGGCTCGCTCCATCTTTCGACCATACTCCTTCGCCTTGATATACAGAGACTTTACGTTAGTCCAATCCCCCTTGATCTCAGCCTCTTGTGCAAATCCGATGGTTTCGTTATACTTACGCTCTTGAGACTCAAATTGTTTTTGAACATTCGTAAACACACAACCAACCCTTCGTTTCCGTTTCTTTTGTTTTTTAACCAAAGTACTAGGGATCGAATCACTGCTACTTCGGTTTAAGACATCGATTCGGATTCTAAGTACATCTTCCAATCCTAAGCTCCAGTCCACATCGTCCCTACGTAGTGGTCGTACGATCTTAGAACCAGCCCAACTTCCAACGATCGACCCCGTGGCGTTGTTTGTAATAATAGCTTGGCCTTTACCAAAACAATCCACCTTCATCGAAACAACATTCCCTTTCTTGTAACAACTTAGGATAAAGGTGTTATCATAATCCGCACAAGCTAAGGCGCACAAAATTCGCCCATCCCGTAGATGAGATCGAATACATTTCCCAAAACCATTCACCGCATCCCCACTGAGGAGTTTAAAATCATCGGGCAAGGTATCGTAATACTCTACCCCAACCCCTATATTGAGAAGTAGGAACTTTTTGTTAGATAATTTCAAAACATACACATTACGTTGGTGTTGGTAAATCTGTTGTATGTAGATTCTTTTCACAATATTATCCCAATTAATCCCAAGGGCAGTTCGACGTATTCTATTCTTCTTATCCATCTTATCCATCTCACCAATCTTACATTAACATAAAGAGATTCATCCATTCGTTTTTCATTTTTTTTTCAAACAAAGAATCATGGCATTACCGTGATCGAATCAACATCTTCATTCTTTTGATTCGAAGCAAAGGCGAAGTTAATGATGTCGGTTTCGTTCTCGGTTAAGTAGGGTTCTGCCTCAAATAAATCATCGTTACTACGGGGGTTTATTTTACCTTCAAGTGCGATGGGTGGGGCTAATTTGTAGATGACCTCCCGATTGATCGTACGATGATCCAACACTAGGTTGATCAAAAGATCTCCGGGTATGGGGTCATCCTTAGTAGATGGCATCCCCTTCCCGGGAATACGATAGATCGGGAACTGAATTGCCTGGTTGTATTGGATTCGTATTTGTTCTCCATTTAAATGGGTGATGGTGAAATCAACACCATACAACCACTCGTAGAGGGAAATATCCTTCTTCAATACCAAATGTTTATGTTTGTAACAGACAAACAATGGGTGGGGTTTTGTTTGGATGTGAAATACAACATCTCCGACCTCATCGTACCCCGGATTTTGATCCCCTTCGTTGTGGAAGATCATTGTGTTGTGAATGAGGGGGATCTGGAATTGTTGCTTTACAATATAACACCCCCTTACCTTACACTTGTTGTTCAAACACCGTATACATTCAGATTCTTCGATTTCCCATGACAAACAATTACCACACACAATATCATCAGCAGCATCCTTCCGACAATCTCCACAGAATCGAACAACCCCACGACCCACACAACCATAACAAAGCTTATATTTTTTTATCTGATAGGTCTTTACACTTTGTTGGTATGATTCCTCTAACGACACCTTCAATGTAATCTCAATATCAGGCCCCTTCTTCTTCCTCTTCTTATCCCCAATGTTTCGATAGATTTGATTCGTTATATCGGCCAATGCATGAGGGCTACAAAATTGTTCCGAGATGGAATCAAAATTTTCCCGAACATGCATGATAAAGAAACCCACCCCACTACGGTTGTTCTTCTTCTTACTAATAAAATCCAACGCCACGCTCACAATCCGTGGATCCACACCACTCAACATCTTGATGAATCGTTCCCATGATGTTGTGGTCTGATCCTTTTTCTTTAAACGTAAGGAGGCATCGTACTGTTTCTTTGAATCGCTATTCGACAATATGTTATAGGCAATCGAAATCACCTTAAACACCTCCCCATCACACCCACTGTTCTTATCCGGATGATGTTGTTTGGCCAACGATCTATAAGCCTGCTTGATCTCTTTCAACGTGGCCTTAGGTCGTACGCCCAATTGCTCGTAGTACGTACCATCTAACTTTATCTCCATATCATATTAGATAGAGGATTATACTAATATTTTTTTAATTCTTACGTATGAGTAAAAAAATGATTTTTGAATTCAATACTTTGCTACGTTACATTTCCAATACTTTGCCCCAATACTTTGCCCCAATACATTACAAATTATCCAAATGACCTCAATCGCACTTATTGAAGATTTGTACGAAATTGCTCTAACGTTCCCAAACGTTATGATTACGATTTTTGATGTGAGTGGAATGGAGATTCCGGATTCATGTCACTTGAATGAGGAATTGATGCGATTACTGCGTAATCTTGTTGATGATGTGGATGAGGATGATCTAAAGTTCATTCTGCCTAAATTGATGGCACTAAAACTTGGGATCAAATCTTCGTATCATTTGGATACATTGAACAATCGATTCAACAAACCATACCCGTTCTGTGAATTGATTATTGCGATAGTTGATGAATTTGATGTACTGTGTTAAATTAAAAAAAACACACTTTTAAAAAAAATAAAATCTTATTTACGATTTTTTACTTTAATCTTGTTCAATAAAAAAAAATCATAATGAGTAAAGCGATTGGAATTGATTTAGGTACCACGTATTCATGTGTAGGTGTATGGCAAAACGGACAGGTTGATATTATTGCAAACGACCAGGGTAATCGTACGACTCCTTCGTATGTTGCGTTTAAGGATACGGAGAGACTTATTGGGGATGCGGCAAAGTCACAAGCCCCAAGTAATCCTAGTAATACGGTGTTTGATGCAAAGAGGTTGATTGGTAGGAAGGCAACGGATCGTTCGGTGGTTGATGATTCGAAACATTTTCCATTCAAGATTAAGGCAGGACCTGATAACAAACCAATGATCGGTGTTACCAACAAGGGCGAGGAGAAGATGTATTCGGCCGAACAAATTAGTAGTATGATCTTAGGATGCATGAAACGTACGGCCGAGACTTATATGGGAGAGGATATTAAAAAAGCAGTGATCACAGTTCCTGCGTATTTTAATGACTCACAACGCCAGGCGACGAAGGATGCGGGCCAAATTGCTGGTTTAGAGGTTCTGCGTATCATTAACGAACCAACTGCTGCTGCGATTGCTTATGGTTTAGACAAGAAATCAGACAAAGAACAGAATGTATTGATATTTGATCTTGGTGGTGGTACGTTTGATGTTAGTTTATTGAATATAGATGACGGGGTGTTCGAGGTCAAGGCCACGGCTGGGGATACTCACTTAGGAGGTGAAGATTTTGACAATCGTATAGTTGATTGTCTTGTTACGGAGTTTTGTTCCAAACATCGTAACGCTAAGGTAAGAGACAACAAACGTTCGATGCGTCGTCTACGTACTGCATGCGAACGCGCGAAGCGAACCCTGAGTAGCTCGAGACAAGCCTTCATAGAGATGGATAGTTTTTTCGAAGGCATTGACTTTCATACAACGATTAGTCGAGCTAAATTTGAAGATATTTGTGCTGATTTATTCCGTAAAACCTTGGAACCAGTAGCGAGTGTATTAGGGGATGCCAAGATGAGTAAGTCGGATGTGGATGAGGTGATTTTGGTCGGAGGTTCGACCAGGGTGCCAAAAATTCAAGAGCTTTTGAGAGAGTTTTTCAATGGTAAGGAGTTGAATCATGGTATTAACCCCGATGAGGCAGTCGCGTATGGTGCTGCGGTTCAGGCAGCCATACTATGTGGTGGACTTGAAGAGGATAGTATTTTGAACGATGTCTTGTTGTTAGACGTCGCTCCCCTATCATTGGGGTTAGAAACAGCAGGTGGGGTTATGACCCCATTGATTGCGCGGAACACCACCATACCAACCAAAAAGACCCAAACCTTCTCAACGTATGCTGATAACCAACCAGGTGTGTCGATTCAGGTATACGAAGGCGAACGTGCGTTGACGAAGGATTGTCACAAATTAGGCGACTTCGCCCTCCAGGGCATCCCTCCGATGCCTCGTGGGATTCCACAAATCGAGATTACGTACGATGTTGATGCGAATGGAATTCTAAACATTAGAGCCGTAGAGAAAAGTTCCGGGAAGGCTCAAGACATCACGATTAAGAATGATCGCGGGCGATTGGGTGCTGATGAGATCGAGCGCATGGTTGCGGAGGCTGAGAAATTCAAGGCTGAGGATGATGAGAATAGAGAGAGGGTTGAGTCGAAGAACAAGCTAGAAGCATACATATACGGACTAAAGAGTAGCATGGATCAGATTAAGGATGGTGAGGATAAGAAGACGATGGAGTCAACCGTAGAGACTGCCCTAGAATGGTTAGATGAGCATGCGATGGGTACGAAGGATGAGTTTGAAACAAAACAAAAGGAATTGGAAGAACTAGTGATGCCCATTATGATGAAGTCAGAACAAACAATGCCATCCGAAACCGTACCCCAAGCCCAAGCCCAAGCCCAAGCCCAAGCCAAACCAACACAAGATGTAGATATGGGCCCTTCTATTGAAGAAGTGGATTAAAAAAAGTGATTTTTATATAATATCATTCAATGTATCCTCAACATCATACACAATGTACGACATTCTTAGATTTAAGATGTTGAATGTTGATGAAGGTATTCATTTTGGTTATTCGCTCGAAGCAAGCATTCCGTTTAATAAACTTTTGAACGATTTAATTTTGTGTAGCGAGCTTCCAGTAAAATTAAGGGCATGGAATCCTCCTCCCCCAAGATCCCCACCTAAGATGCGTAGATCTTTAAACCACGTGGATATGAATTATGTCCAAAAAATAATAAAGAAGCGCAACATCAATCTTGGAGATAAGTATTATTTCAAAAAATGTCACATAACACTCCTACAAAAGGAGTTTGTATTTGATAGTAAAGTATTCATACAACAAATTACCGTAAAAAATGATAATGGAGACATGTTTGTCATAGAGGAAACCACTTCGCCTGAGTTTCTGAGAACCTTGGAAGCGGTTTACGAGGATAGTAAGCTTATGGTCCCAGCACAGTACGAGGTCGAATAAAATTCTTTTTTTATATTTGTTTACAAAAAAAACACATCCTCAACCTCATCCATACGATCAATCTTTAGCTTCCCAATGTTGGTGTATTCGTCGTTCAAACACTCACCCATGACCGTGACATTAAAATTTTCCATAACATGCTCACGCCCAATATCCCCCATCCCACGCGCAGCCTCTGTGTCCTGAAGTATTCGAATCATCGCCTTGGCTAAATCAATTTTCGTTGGATGGAATCGTAGACCATGCTCCCCATGGGTCAGAAATTTGTTGGCCGCAACATTCGACGGGTAGAGAACTGGGGTACGGCAAACCAATGCCTCGATGAAGATCAGGCCGAAGGGTTCGTTGAAGGAAGATACGATCAATGCATCGGCACTACGGTACCACTTCATCTTCGCATCTCCATACACACTACCCAAAAGGTGAACCTGTTTATTCAACAACCCCTTCCCAATCGCCATACTCTCCAATGTTGAGTACATGTGACCATTACCCATAAAGACTAAGTGAGCGTTTGGGAATTTGTCCGAAATAAACGCAAAGGCGTCTAGTAAGAGCTTTGGATTCTTTTGCCAAACCAATCTTCCACAAAACAGGAACACCGAATCACCGTCCTTAATACTCGGTACGGTTGCTCGTATGTCATCGTGATTCTCGTCACCGTAACGTAACCATTCGGTAAAATCCATACCATTGTTCACTGCATGGATTTTATCAATATTCACATTAAAATTTTCCGAAATCTCCTCTTTGAAAACCTCCGATACCGCAATCACTAAATCCGCGGAATGTGATCCTTGGACTTCCAACATATGTCGTTCCATCGAATCAGGATCATTGTATAGAATACGATTCCCATTTCGTCCCATCTCACTAGAGTGGAGATGGAAGATACGACGCGTTTTTGGATACTTCGTAAAATGAAGATTTAACAATATTGGGGCGGTCATCCAATCATGACAATGAATGATTGTAAAGAACTCACTATCCTTGGCCAAATACTCCTCAACCACATAGTCAATCATCATGTTGTTCATGGCCATAATGTACTTATTAAAGTCTACGTTGGAATCCTGGCCTGTTAGGTTATCGGGGAACCAATGGTATTGTATACTCCCATCTACTAAGGTCGTAATTTCATCCGAGTCAATAGAAGAAGGAGAGAAGACATAGATCGTTAGATCGGGATCATTTCGTCTACGTTGGTAATCCAACATCTCCAAGGCTACGTTTCCCAACCCCCCAATACGCTTACCCATAGGATGAGACAGTTCTGGTATAAAGAAGGCAATTCGACGCATATTGTATGATACAAATAGGATGTATTGTTTTGAAAGAAGATTTTTATCTTAAAAACGATAGGAATCTTGTGAGGCGTGTAATTGCAGCCGGTGCAACCAACCATGATCCCTGGATCACAGCACGAATCTGGTATAACATTCTAAATAAATTATGTTTATGTTTTTTTAAGTAGATAGTTCACTGCTACTTAGGATTGATACTTTTCCTTGATGTTTTCGATCAACATACCAATAAATAAGTCCAGCAACTACAGCTCCTAATCCCATTCCAATCACATAGTGATTTCTTCGAGTCTTTGCACTTTGTTTTTTGAACATCTTTTGCTCTTCGGTAATAGAATCACCAAATGGAGTTGGTAGATTGCGGGTAGTTGCGTAGTAGGTAGCCGATGCAACCATCATAGTGATGACTGAGTAGAATGCAACATCCTTTCCTGTTTGTAAAATTGTTTGAGCTTTCATTCTGTATATCTTTGGGATTAAAAAAAAAACTGAATGGCATGTTGAGACGAATGATGAATACCCCAGCCAACATACAAAGCTTTATGCATTTTTGTATACATTGTCGTCACTTGCTTCAATCAAACAAATTAGTACGATGATTGAAGATCTACAATTAGGACATGATTTGTTGATGGATAGCCATTCCGTGATACACGATTTATGAAAATTATGACCACATGGTTTCAGTTCCGAATCCAGGGGGGTTTCGGGATTTAGACATATACTACAAACTCTATCAGGGTTGATCGAAAGACCATCTTCTTCCTCGATTTGGATATTAATCGACAAAGATTCCGAGCTCCCATCATCATCACTCCGTAATACTAGTATTTCGTTTCGAAACACCCCAACCGATTGACATAGATTAAACACAGTCGAAAGGATCAGTAGTGGTAGAATATCGTCGTCATCGTATTGCTTAAAACACACACTCATTGTATATACTTTCAGGAACACGATGAATAGAACGATTGCCTGTCGGATGAAATGTGCGAGTTGGGCTCTGAATTTGGACACACAAATAACACTCATGTTGAATAAATCCAAAACGAACAACATTACGATATAGTCGTATTCTTTCGCACGTATCAATAGATTGTTGAATATCAGGAAATACAGAATCAAAATGTAAAAACAAAAGGAATACAACATAAAGGTTTAGGGATAAGAATTTATTTTATGAAAACAAACTATTGATATTAACCTACAAATGTAGTAACAGAACCATAGTCCGACATGTTATCATCTTGTGGCTGGCTGTTTGCTTTGATGGTATATTCTTCTTTCTTCATACCTTGCTCGATACCAGAGACAACGGAGCCATAATCAGACATACCATCATCGTAGCGCCGAGTTTGGGCTACTGGTTGGATTGGTTGGGTTGATCGCATTGGTTGTTCGATACCAGAGACAACGGA
>Ga0115547_1000587_pt1 | contig 23531 bp, 16 predicted proteins | sample COGITO_mtgs_1004_3_FD_87185 | JGI IMG/M metagenome (GOLD analysis project Ga0115547, IMG submission 87185) | Pelagic marine microbial communities from North Sea - COGITO_mtgs_100420 | ecosystem: Environmental > Aquatic > Marine > Epipelagic | place: Germany:Helgoland, sampling site Kabeltonne...
CGTAAAATGAAATGCTGTTTGAGCAAAGCGAGTTCATTTCATTTAGTAATTGAGAACCTAGAAGACCGCTGAAAATTCAAGACTAGATTTTTTTGCTTCTTTTTTGATCAATGCAAAAAAGAATGAGTGAAAATTCAAGTAAAATAAAAGTGAGTCTTGATTTTTGAATACTCCTGAGCTTGACGAAGGTTTGGTCAAGAAAAAGTATTATGATAAAACAAATATTCAACATGCAATATTACAAATATAAATCCCAATCCAAAACCGCCATAGAATCTGGCAGGCGAGTGTCAATAGTTTGAAGTTGTCGTTAAAAAAGAAATGCTGTTTGAGCTTTTGCGAGTTCATTTCTTTTAGACAACAAAAACTTAATTGACCGCCGAAGATTCAAGGCTTGAACTTTTGGTTCGTTTTGTTTCAAGACAAAATGAACAGAATATATTCAATAAAAATAAAAGTGAGTCTTGATTTTTCAATACTCCTGAGCTTGACGAAGGATTGGTCAAGAAAAAGTATTACGATAAAAACCAACAACGAAAACCGAACATGATAAACTACCAAAACACAACAAACTGGTTAGAATCCAAAGGCAAACAACTATTTGGGAATCATTTCAAAATATACGAAGAAGACAAAACCATTATTTACAAACTGATAGCCTACAGTTTACAAGATCAAAAAATGGTAAAAAGATGCAATATCAAATTAGAAAAAGGAATCCTATTATCAGGCCCTATAGGATGTGGCAAAACCACACTAATGTCATTATTAAAATTCTTAGTTCCAAAAGACCAAAAATACTATGTAAAATCATGTAGAGAAGTAAGTTTTGAATTCATCAAAGAAGGTTACGACGTGATACACAAATACAGCAAACCAAGATTACATCAAAAAAGAGCAGGAAACATATGTTTTGATGATTTAGGTACCGAAAGCAATCTAAAATATTACGGAAACGAATGCAATGTAATGGGAGAAATTTTACTAAGTCGTTACGACGCTTTCAGTCACCCAGAACCCAGTCGAAGGGTCAAAACTCACTTAACCACAAACCTGTCAGCCTCAGAATTAGAGCAATGTTATGGCAATAGAATTAGAAGCCGTTTAAGAGAGTCTTTTAATTTAATAGCGTTTCCAAATCATACCAAAGATAAACGTATTTAATACTTTGTTTATCAGTTTTATATCTAATGATTCTAATTATATAAGTTGATTTACTTGCTTAAGATGATAAAATTAAATAACTTTAATCCTTATAAAAAAATGTTATGATAAACCTTGTTTTTAGTTTGTCGTATTTCTATTAATTGATTTCATGGGTAAGTTAAATGTCATTGATTTTTTTTGTGGTGCTGGTGGGTTTTCTGAAGGTTTTAGACAAGTTGGTTTTAAGATTTTAGAAGGTTTTGATAATTGGCAACCTGCAATAAATACATACAATTATAATTTTGATACAGAATCAAAGATAACAGATATATTAAAGTTTAAAGATTCTTTAGAAGAAATAGATAATATACCAGATACTGACATAATAATCGGATCTCCACCCTGTGTTTCATTTTCAAGTTCAAATAAATCTGGGAAAGCAGACAAATCTTTAGGTTTAGATTTAACAAAATGCTTTTTAAGAATAGTTGCAGTTAAGAAACATCAAAGAAATTCTATTCTTAAGGCTTGGTTTATGGAGAATGTGGTTAATTCAAAAAAATACATAAGTAATGTTTATTCTTTTAAAGATTTAGATTTAACAAATTGGGCACTAGAAAATGGTAAAGACCCAAATTCTGAGGCTTTAAATTTAAAAGACAATACAGTAATAATGAACTCAGCAGATTATGGTTCTTACCAGGCAAGAAAAAGGGCTATTTCTGGTGAAATCATTTCTTCTAACAAATTAATTATTCCAAGACAAACTCATTCGAATATAGCAGGAGATAATTTACTTATGTGGAATACCTTGGGTGAATTATTGCAAGAAATTCCACCTCCAAGTTCTAACGAGTCAGATGTAGTAATCAATGACCCTGTCTACAGGTCAATAATGTTAAAAAAGAAAGAAATCACTGACCATTTCTATGATAGTGGTTTATATAGAAGTGAATGGCGTCAATCTATGGAGCATAAGATAAATCATTATTGTATGGGTAAAATGTCTTTTCCAGAAAATTTAAATAAACCAAGTAGAACAATTACAGCAACAAAAAGTGGTACTTCACGTGAAGCATTAATTTATAAATCAGAATATAACAGGAAAGGTAATGGTGAATATAGAACTCCAACAATAAGAGAGGCTGCAAGTATAATGGGGTTTCCATATACATATCAGTTTCTCGGATCAATAAATTCTAAGTGGCGTTTAGTAGGTAATGCAGTTTGTCCTTCAGTAAGCAGGTCATTGGCTAATCAAGTATTATTAAGTTTAAATAAAAAAGTCCCCAAATCTCTAAAACTAAAAAAAGAAATAGTTTTAACTGACATAGGAAATCTAAATGACTTCAAAGAAAAATCATTTGATAAGCAACCTAAAAGAACTAAAAGTTCTCGGTTTAGAAGGCATCCAATAAAAGCGGGGAATTTAACAGTTACTTTATCAAATTATGAAATTGAAAAGAAATCAAAACCAAAAAATAAATGGTTTACTTCAATTCAATATGGAACAGGTATAAACTTTAAGAATCAGGTAGTTCAAGATAATTATTATAAAGATTTTGAACCTTTGTTAATTAAAAATAAAAGCGGTAAACAGTTTGTAAGAATAATCAATAATGGTTTCTCAGAAAAAATTGCAGATGGTCTTAGTTTACAGGAAATGTATGAGTTACAAGAATCTAAAGGTGATTTTAAAGAACCTACAGAATTAGTACATGAAGTTAATGTAATTATTAAAAACTTAAACATAAGTAATAACACACTTAAACAAAAAGAGAGAGAAATATTTGTCTATAAGGATGAAATTCCAATGGAACAACTATTTGCTTTATATGCAATAAATAAAATTGCATCGATAGCTAACGAAAAAGAAAAAAAGAATGCCAGTAACCTTATTAAACAATTACCCGGAAAATAACTTAGAAAAAAGTATTAGTAAGAAAGACAATTCTCCCCTTTATGGAGAAATTTGGCTATATGATCAATTTCTAAAATTTAATGAATACAAACTTTTAGAAAATGAATCTTGGTTTTTAAAACATGACTATAATTTGTCAACTCATCCAGCAAGTAAAGGAAAAGTTGAAGGACAAATAGATTTTGTTCTATTAAATAAGTTTGGGATATTAATCTTTGAAGTAAAAGGGGGAGGATTAAGAGTAGATAATAGCGATCAATATTTTTCTTTTAATAGAGCAAATCCTGAAGGTTATAAAACTCAAAATCCTTTTAATCAAGCAAAAGAATATACACATACACTTAAAGAATTAATTGATGAGGGGGTTTTTATATATAGAGCTATTGTTTTGCCACACGAAGCAGGGTTTCAATTAAGAGGACCGCAATTAGAAGGCTATAAAAATTTACTTTTTTCTAAAAAAGATTTTGAAAACCTAAAAGAAGGTGAAGATGATAAAGCAATAAATAAAATTTTTTATGATTTCATATTAAACTTAGCCAAAACTTCACGAAGTACAATATTAAGAGAACTTAACCCAAGTTGGTCTAATGAAAAAATAAATAAAAAAATATTTGAAAAATATCCAGAACTGTCCTCGAAAAAAATTAAATCGCTAAAATCTCAGTTATTTCCAGCTCAATCTTCGTATGGGTACAATATTGAAAGAATAAACAATGAAATTATTTTTAATGAAAATTATGAAATTTTAAAGGGTCTTAGAAGAAATGATAAGGTTTTAGTTCAAGGGGCACCAGGAACAGGAAAAACTGTTTTAGCAAAAAAGTTTATTGCAGAAAACTATTTAAAACAGTTTAAAGGTGTCGTTTTTAATGCAAATAAATTAATAAAATCAAAACTAGAGCATGCTTTAATAAGAGACTATGAACTAGATTCGAATAAAGTCTCTTTTAATATATTCTCAGCTAAAACCTCAATAGAAAACATTGATAAAGATGTAGATTTTTTAGTTTTCGATGAAGCTCATGAGTATTTTAATAAAGGATTGTTTGATTTTATTGAAGCAGCAAATAAAAGATTACAAAATCCTAAGATATTGGTGTTATATGACCCTAATCAAAGTATTATTTCTCAAATTGAAGATTTAAGTTTTTATACAGACTATTTTATGGATGCCGGCTTCTCTCATTTTTATTTTGATGAACAACATAGATGTGCGCAAAATTCTGATATAGCTAAAATTTCTAAATCAATATTAAAGAATACGTTTGAAATCAATTCTTACGGTAAAGCAGATTTTGATACCCAAAAAAAAGATTTCTTGTACGAGGTAATTGATGATGAAAAATTTACTAGTTCTGAAAAAATTATTATGGTGAATGATTCTGTTTTAGATGACTTCTATACTAAAATAAAAATAATATTTAAAAAACAGTTTGAAGAGTTAACTGAATTGAATATAAATAATCCAAGTAGTAAAATTAGGTATACAACTCCTTTAAAATACAGAGGCTTAGAAAATAAAGCTGTTTATTTAATTACTGATGATTTTTCTGAGAAAAATAAAGTTAGAAACTATGTTGCTGTTACGCGAGCTATGGAGCAAGTAAAAATTATTTTATGGAAGAAATAACTTTTGATAGTCTCCATTTGGCATCATTGGATTATATAGATAAAAAACACAATGAACATTATAATAAACTAACTGTTGTTGGTAAATGGTACTTTCTTTTTTTAAATAAGGAGGACAAGAATAAAAATCTATATATACCTTATTTCTCTGAAGATTTTAAAGAAATAGCATTAAATTATATGCGAGGTTTTACTTATTTATTTTATTTTATTAAAAATGCAGAGGTGTGTAAAGATTTTACCAATACCTGTTTGTTCAATATATTTGATTTTAATAATAAAGTTAAAAAAAAAGAAATTAATGATTTAATTTTTTCTTTTGACAAAATTAATAAAAAAAAGGATTTACTTATTTGGAAAGGAATTGAAAATGAAAGTGTTATAACTCCAAGAAACAGCTTTTTACCTATTTTTAAAAAAGAAGATTTATTAGAAGGAAGAGATTTTAATACTGTAGCACATACATTTTCTTTATTTAAAATTATTAGACAACACAAGCTTATTGAAAAACCTATATCCGTTAATTTAGATAATTATATCATTACATTTAATAATTTAAAGAAGATTCAAAATCAAAATTTGAATGAAACTTTATATAATATTAATAAAAGACTTAGCCGTCAAGATGCCATAAATGAGTATAAAAAAATACCTAAAAATTATGCTTTTAATATAGAATTGAATTTTCCATATAGTATTAAGCCAACACATCCCTTGAGTAAAATTGGAGATAAAAAGTTGAATTTAATTTTAAAAAATAGGTTGGCATATCAAGAAATTGAAAAGAATGATATTTACTTAACATATCAAGAAATTTCAAATAAAACAATTGAATTTAATGTGCCAGTTGTTGAAGTTGTTAAAACAAATCATAGTAAAGAGCTGCATCATTTAATGGCCGGATTTTATGAAGATTGGCGAAATTTAGAATGGAATAAATTTGTGTACCCATTTCCAAAATATTGGTTTCTTTTTATTAATAATACACTATCTACTAATCAATGGTTGAGTTTATTTTTTGAAAAATATCCAAATATTCAAAAATCTCCAATTCTAAATAAACTTGAGTTAATTATTGAAGAACTCATTTCAATAAATTGGATAAATACATTATCCAAAAGCAGTTTTGTTCACCTGTATTTCCCAGAACTATCCGGTAACAGAGAGAAAAAATATAGTGAAATATTTTTTCATTTCAAAAATGGATTAAACAGTAATATTTCAGTTTCGCATGCTGCTAGTAGTGATGCAAATGGAACAAAATATTTTTTAGATGCTTTCGGTACAATTGATTTGGTAAATAAAATGAATACTGAAAAGTTTAAAAACTATAAAATTATTATTCCTGATTTTTTGTTTTATGCTGTTAATCCTTATGTAAGATATAGTATATTTAAATATGCATACACACCATTAGTTAGTGAAAGTAGAGGTAGTTTAGACTCTGAGGATACAATGAAAAGTATTCAATTAATAGAGAAATTTAATAAAATAAAAATTATTCTTTTAAAAGAGTGTAACAAGGCAAAGAAAGAATATAATAAAAAATACAATCCTTTAGAATCTGTAGAAATTGAAAAAGAAGCAAAGAAGGAAGATACTTTGTTTAATGTGCAAATTGAAGATTTAGATTTTTCAAATGATGAAGAGTCAGAGCATGAAGAAAAAACTGAAAGAATAAGAGACGAAAAAGAAGAAAGTATAAAGTATATTTATTCCATTAAAACAAATAACGAAGAATTCTCATTAAATAAAAATGATAAAATATTAATTAAACGCAATTCAATAATTGAGTCAACTGTTTCTAATTTAAAAAGAGGTGATTTATTTTTACCTATTGAGAGTATTGGGGAAAGTGCTGCAAAAAATGATGATAAAATAATTAAACTAAGCAAGTTGTCAGAAGTTGCATCACAAGTAAAAATATATAAGGAAAGGTTAAAAGAGAAAAGTACTTCATTCAGAGATTTACGAAATTTTGGTGCATCATATTTGAATAAGTACTATTATGATAAACACTTTATAAACTCAAAAGAATTTCATTTACCTCGAAGAAAGAAGAATTGGGATATTATTTGTAATTATTTAAATATAAGTAGCATTGATAGAGACATAAGTTACGTAGCTTGGAAAGGAAGATCAGATGTTAAAAGTTTAAAATTGATATACAAAGAAATCATTCAGTACTTAGTTTCTAAAGATTTAATATCCAAGATGGACAGTGAGTATTGTATCAACAAGGTAAAAGGTCAAATAAAATCAAATCACCTAATATTTTTTAATAAATTACAAGGAAAAATTGAGAATTTTACGCTAATTGATTTTTCGAAAATGATTTTATCAAACATTAAAAATCAATTAGAGTTTTATGTAGTTAAAACAATAACGAAGCATTAAATAATGATGAAAGAGAATCCATATAAAGAAAAAAGAGCGAGTTTAGAAAACTACATAAAGGAACAGATTATTGGACCTGGTGCTTATCATAATATGTTTTTTTTAACCAGTGATGAAAACTGGAAAAAATCTGAATTTTACAATAAAAATATTACAGATTGCAATGCGGTTGATAATGTCTCAGAATTAATTCCAGAAGTTCCAGCTTACCAATACAGTTCAGGTATATTATTTCCTGTTGTAAAACAAAAGCCTGAAGAAACTGTTTCAAAATCAGTCAATGAAGATGCTGAAGAAAATGAGGATACCCCTAAGAACACCTCAGCTGATGATGATAATACTACAGAGTCAACTGAAGAAAATGTTACCTTAAAACAGCAAAACTATCCTAATTCTTTCGGCTTAACTTTCGTGGTTGAAGAAAATGTAGATATAGACAAAAGTTTGGAAATAACATTTGAGGCTCGTTATTATAAAAAAATAAAAATAAAAAAATTAATAGATGATCATTTTAGTGTACTTGTACCAGAGTACCAGACAGAAATTTCAGAAGCTATAAAAAAGTACTTTTCAGAATATTTTGAAATTAAGCTAATTGATGAAAATTATTTTATTGTAGCAAAGAAAAAAATAACTAAAGATGATGGGTATGTTATCGATTATGATTGTTTTAATAGCTTTGTTAAAGCAAAGATTATTGATAAAATAAATACCCATGAAGATTTTATAGTAAAATCATTAAAGACCTTCAAAGATGATGAATACTTTGGCATAGAGACAGATGGTCATTACAGTACCCAGTTTTATTCTAAATCAAAAACAAAACACAAGCATGAAAATGTATTTACAATATTTGATGAAGGTATTCACGATTATTTAGTAAAGAAACTAAAAGAAAACAATAACAATTATATAAAATATCAAGGGTTAATTATAGAACTTGAAGTCTACCTACAGTTAAAACAATTGGTTTTAAGTTTAAGGTCTGGGGTTGAAGAAATAAAACAAGCAACTCCTATCTGGAAATCACATCTTGTCAAAACAAGCATATCACTTCCGAAAATAGATTCTACTAAAAAAGTTCAACGTTTCAATACTCAAAAACTAGAGTTTGAAAACGAAGATAATAGTGAGGTGCTTAATAATATTAATTATACAGCTCAATTCATACTTAAAAACAATAAAGTCTATGTAAAACTTATTGTAAGCAATGACAACGAGTTAAAATTAACATTTAGTGAGGCTGGAAGATTAAACAAAAAAGATGCCGTTAATAAAATTTCTTTATTTGGTGTTACTATTCTAGTAGAAGAAAAAAAGAACAATACTTTAATGAATTACAACCCTCCTCAAATGTTACAGGGAGATGAAGAAGACAACTTCAATAAATTATTATACAGAAATTTTAAAGATTTAGGGGAAGGTTACAATACCTCTGTCAATTGGGGTACAAATGAAAATGGGAATAAGTTTATAGCCACCGATTTTTTACCAAGTGAAGAAACGCCAACGGTGGATTATACGCCTAGTAAAATAGATGACATAACAATGAAAGTAGTGCCTTTAATCACTAAGGAAACACTATATATGAGGCACTTATCTTCTTTAAGTAACAATAGTGATAAGTTTGTAATTAATACATTAGAAAAGTTTGTTGACGCATATAAATCATGGATTGAATTAAAAAGGGAAGAATTAGCTATTGAAAAAAATAACAATGTAGAATTAAATGATACTATTTTAACTCGTGAATTAAATGCTTGTGAAAAAGATTACAAAAGGTTAAAAAGAAATATTAGCCTTTTAGAAAAAGATTCAGATGCCATGGCAGCATTCCGTGCCATGAACACTGCCATGTTCATGCAACTACATCATAGTATTAAAACAAAAGAAGCAAAAAAGAAGAAAACCGTATTCACTCCAGATAGTAATAATGAAGAATATTATAAAAATATTCCTTTAGGGAATAATGAATATGGATGGCGTTCATTTCAATTGGCTTTTGTATTGCTAAATATAGATGCATTTGTAAAACCTTCTCATGATGATAAGACTGTAGAAGATGTTTTTGGAACAGGATGGCCAGAAAGAAATGAAATTGCCGACTTGGTATGGTTCCCTACAGGTGGGGGGAAAACAGAAGCTTACCTAGGTATTATTGCTTTTGCCATTGCTTACCGTAGATTTACGAAAGGTGCTCAAAGTGGTGGTACTACGGTTCTAATGCGTTATACTTTACGTATGTTAACCCTACAACAATTCCAAAGAGCAACCTTGTTAATATTGGCTATTGAAACGATTAGAAAAGAAGAATTTACATTAGCAGCTAACAGAAGTTTAGGGGATGAAAGAATTAGTATAGGTTTATTTGTAGGAGGAGATTCTTCTCCTAATGCATGGGAGACAAGTCAATATAGTAAAGGCATGCAAGAAACCTTGAGAGATATTTCGAACTCTGTTGAAAATAATCAAAAAATTGAAACAAAAATACCTTTTACTCAATGTCCTTGGTGTGCTAGTGATTTGTTCCAAACAGAAATATTAAATAATATTTCACCTAATCATGAAGAGAATTACGGTAAAAACGACCAATTAAATATTGCATGCAATAACGAGGATTGTACTTTCCATGCTGAAGAATATTGTGCTTCTGAAGATGAAAGTTTACCATTACGTTTGTTTGATAAGGACATCTATAAATACCCTCCAACATTATTATTTGGGACTGTAGATAAATTTGCTGCTTTAGCCAATAAAGTTTCTAATGACACAGATGACAGAGATCAAGACTCGAAAAGATTACTCGGTAAAGGATATAAACTAAATAACTTACCACCTGAATTAATTATCCAAGATGAGTTACACTTATTATTAGGCCCTTTAGGTTCTGCTGTTGGTTTGTATGAAAAAGGAATAGATTTTCTATGTACGTATGAAAATGACAATGGAAATAAAATTCAACCAAAAATAGTGACATCAACAGCAACTACAAGAAATACAGATAAACAAATATTTGCCTTATTCAATCGTAGAACTGAAATATTCCCAAAGCAAGGTATTTTGTGTGATGATTCTTTCTTTTCTTTTTACAAAAGGATAGAAGATAATCTTGATAAATACGATGCACAAAGACGCTATATAGGAGTATTGCCGATAGGTAAAACACAAACTTGGATGCAATTACGTATCATTTCTATCTGTTTAGCGCATCGTTTAAAATTCTTTAAACAGAAATATTCCGTTCAAGATGTATTTACAATGCCATCTGTTTTAAATGATTTAAAAGAAGTTTTTGATTATTATCATACCGTATTATCGTATTACAATAGTTTAAAAGATGTTGGTAAGGCGCAATCACAACTAGATCATTACTTACCGGATGATGTTAATTTTGTTATCAAAAACACCATTCCATCAAGTTTTTTTGATAAATTGTTACGTACGAATACTTCCATAGCCAATTCAGAACTTACTGGACGCTTATCAGGTGAACAAGTAAAAACAAACCTATCGAATATTCAGAAACAATGGCATTTATTCAATAAAAATAATTCTTTAGAAGAAAAAAAGACCTTTCCTCCTGAATTTGTGATTGCTACAAATATGATTTCTGTAGGTATTGATGTGTCACGGTTTAATACCATTGTAATGAACTCTATGCCTAGAAATATTGCAGAATATATTCAGGCTTCAAGTAGGGTCGCTAGGGATAAGGATGGTGTTGTTTTTACAGTGCACCACCCTTATAGGTCTAGAGATATTTCACACTATCAAAAATTCAAAGAATTTCATGAAAAATTTTACAGTTATGTAGAGCCTATTTCCGTAACTCCTTTTGCAAGCAAAGCCTTAGATCGCTATTTAGCAATGTTTTTAGCATTGGTTGTAAGGCATAAAACAGAATTATCAAATAACAATCAGGCAAAAGACTTCAATAATGATATAGCCAATAAGATTAAAAAAATCATGAAAGATGAGATTCTTAAAATCAATGACAATGCAATTAAATTGGAAAATTTCCTGAATAATCCAGGGGCCAACAACAATCATTTAGTGTCATCAATAGATGGTATTATTGGTACTGAAGAAATAGAAGATATTGATAAAAAATTGGATGATTTATTTCAAATTTGGAACGATAGAAAATCAGGTACTGATGAATCTCCAGATTTATCCTATAGAAAACATGCTGATGACAGCGCTTCTCTTTTCAAAGATTTAAAAAGTGAGAAACACTGGAAAGTAACACAATCATTAAGAGATATTGGAGAGACCTCTGTAATTAAAACCGTTCAACAATAAATTATGGCTAGAAAAGAGATGAATCATAATAACAAAGCAAATGAATCATTAAGCAAGTACAAATTATTGTCAGCTTATGGCGGGCCTGGTTCTATCATGCACACCCAGTACGGTAGTATTATTATATCATGTATTGATGAATGGGGATTTATCAAAAAGGTAAATCAAATTCATAAAGCTTCTGAATCGAAAGCAGCCTCTCAGTCTGCAGAAGATTATGTAAAGAAACAAGCTAAATTAAGTAACAATGGTAATATCGATATTTCCAATGATACAAGATTATTAGAAGCTTTAATGGATAGAAAAGGTTTATCAGGATTGAAATATTTAGCCAACGTACCAACCATCAATCTGAAGACACAATCTAATAAAATAGACGGTAAAACTGAATTAGCCATACCGAGTAGTTATATGCCTAAAGTCTTTAAAAAAAACAATCAATATAAATCATATAATGAATGGTATGATATCTGGAAAGAGGATATGGGGGACGAAGATATTTATTGTAATAACTTTCACCCACCTAAATATGTTGTTGATAAAAAAGATAAATGGTATAAAAATTTAGCACAAGACAATATTGTACTTATCTGTGAACATGGGCATATTTCAGATTTTCCATGGTCTAAATTTTTAAGATGGCGTGTTGATTCTCCTAAGGAAATATTTAATGAGAATGCGATAGATTTATTTGAAAAAGAATCGTGCTGCGGAAAACCAGATATTAATATAAAATCTAATACTGGAAATGCTTCTGGTTTTGATGGGAAATGGATTAAGTGTAAAAATTGTGGAAGAGGTAAATCCTTAAAAGGAATTATGGGTGTCAAAATAAAATGCCTTGGTCACAAGCCTTGGGAAGCGCAAACAGGTCGGGAAGAGTTTTATTCTGGAGATTCTGTCGCTAGAAATTCAAATCCTCCCTACGAAAAATGTACTCTGACAAAGAAAAATCAAAAAAACCAAATAGTTTCTAAGCCAATGACCGTGGCACTTACTACTGGAAATAATATATACTATGCAAACACGATGCAAAGTATTTATTTACATAATGAATTATTTGAAAGCGATATAACATTAAAGAGAAATGAATTAGAAAATATATTAGAGAATGAATTTGCTAAAGGTAGAAAACGTAATAAAAATTTAATAAATCAAATAGAGCAAGAATTAGAAGATTTAGAAAAGAATTTAGAAAGTGTTAACGAAGATAATAAAGATATATCTGACTCTGAAAAAGATGTTAAATATCGTTTTGAGGAGTTTAAAGCTTTTCATAAAGATTTAGATTTAATTAATAAAAATGAAAAGGATTTAAAAGTTTCTGATGTTTCTAATAATTTGAATAAAGATCTTAATAAGTATTTTAATAAAATTTTACGAGTGGATCAAATGAAAGTCACAACAGTCCAGTTAGATTTTTCAAGGGTAATTCCGGCAGATTCAGATGCAGAGAACAGTAATCCTAAGAGTATTTTTAAATGCAGGCCTGAAGAAGTTATTACATATCCCGTTGTTGAAAGTTTCGGAGAGGGTATTTTCTTTTCGTTTAATGAAGAAGAAATTGAGTCATTTTTTAATAACAACTTAAAAAGAAAAGATTTTATACTAAAGAAATTATCAGAATTAGATAACACAAAAAATCAGTTTAGCCAAAAGGCCATCGACAAGGGAAATGCAATGAATTGGCCCTTGTATTTGGTGCATTCTTTTAGTCATCTAATAATGCGTGAGTTAGAGTTCAGAGCTGGGTACCCAACAGCTTCACTTTCTGAGCGATTATATGTATCTAATGAGGAGCATTACAAGATGTACGGCTGCTTAATTTATACTGCCGAAGGGTCAGAAGGCAGTATGGGAGGTTTAATTGCACAAACCCGTAAATTAAATTTAAACCAATTATTAAACAACGCTGTTAATAGAGCTACAATTTGTAATAGTGACCCTTTATGCTGGACCTCAGAAGGTCAAGGTTTGTTTGATTTAAATTTTGCTTCTTGTTTTTCATGTAGTTTAGTCAGTGAAACTTCCTGTGAACATTCGAATCTATATTTGGATCGTCGAATATTGGTAGATAGTGAGCATGGATTCTTTAAAGACATTATTAATTAAATTTATTATTAATGAGCTTTTATTCAGCAAATAAAAATTTTATTCATATCAAGCTTCATATAGAAATGAAGGGGTTGTCTGATAAAGACAAGTTGGATAAATATGTGAATATTAAAGCAGAAACAAGAAAAAGACTCCAAGAAGCTTACTTGCTATCTAATAATTTATACGATTTTTATGAGGAGGCTTTTGAGCATCTTTTATTTTTTGAACAGGAATTCTTGATAATAAACTTATTTTTTGAAAATGATTGTAATAGTATTTTTAACTATTTAAAATTTGGTAAATTATCAGAATTAAAAATAAATAAACAGTTTTTGTTTTCTTATAAGTTCATTAATTATATGAACAATTGTTCTTTAGAAGATGAGGTTACGGACTTCTTGAAATTCGAATTAACTGAATTACTATCACTAAAACCAGATGATTGGGATTCTTTAATTATGCATCGAAATTCAATAGTGAAGAAATATGCAATATGGTTGATAACATCTAATAAAACAAAGGTTAATATAAAATTAAATAATTATAGTTATTTGTTATTATGTAAAATCTGGAATCATTATGAAAATTATACTGAACACTTTGATGAGAAGTCAATTGTTTTTTATAATACAATAAATGAAAAGTTTAATAAATTAGTAAACAAAGGAGTTTATGTAAATTTAAATCAAATAGTATTTGAAATAAAAACCTTTATGAAAGGTTTACTCTTTAAAGATTTAAATTACTATCCAATTATAGATAATCAGACAAAATCTAATAGTGGGTATAATATACAGCGAAATAGGTTAAATGAAAATTTAAAGTTATCAAAGTTTCTTTGCAAGTCCTACACAAAAGAATCATATAGCAATATTTTTAAAATGATGATTGGTAAAGACGATGTTTATTGCGATATGTTTAAAAAAGAGATTAATAATAAATTAGATCAATTAATACTCCCAAATAAACAAGATTTAGACGCTATTATTAAATTAAATTTTGAGGGCAAACAAGAGCAAATAAAAAAGGAATTCTTAAGAAGGTTATATATGTATTAAAAATTAAAAGCATGAATGAAGAAGAATATTTAGAAAAGTTAGTTGAAGATTTTGGTGAAATAAATGGTTATTCAAGTGAAGAGAAAAATGAATTCTCTACTGTGCTCAAAAAATTGATGGCTTTAAACGACAAAGAAGGTTCATTTGAAGAAATCATTGAAATTATAATTAAGCAATAATGATAAAATTCATAGATTATAAATTAACGAAACAGCCAGACACAATATCTGAAGAAACTTTTATTCCAAATAATAACCTTAATAAGTTTATTAATAGTGGAGAGGGTGGGAATTCACGTATATTAGTCATAAAAGCATCAAATAGTTCTGGTAAAAGTTTTCTTTTAAACAGTATTGCTTATGCATTCAAAGCACTAGAATTGCCTGATGATGAACTTTCTCCGACCTTAAGAAGGTCATTGAATTATTTAATAGACAAAGAACATCAAAAAATTAATTTCGAAATTGATATTGTTGATCCTGATGGATTTAAAATCAACAGCAAGTTCAATTATTTAGATGAAAATGAAATAAGAATAACAGATAAAGAAGGGGTTTCTGGGGAAATAGATTCTAATGAGTTTTCAAATAGATATAAATTATTATATGATATACCAGAAAATCCTTTGGATCGAATATATAAATTACTAAAATCAATTAAAGAATTTAATGGAGATATTTTAGGTAGCCTTAACCCTTTAGATATAAAAATTAGAGATATCTTAAAGTCAATTAAAGATGAAAGAGATGAAGTAATCATTAAAAAAATTCAAGATAGAATTGATAGTAATCTTGAATTAAAAAAAAATCGTGAGGATAAATTAAATAAGGTAAAAGAAAAGCTTAAAGATTTAGAAAATTATAATAATTTAATTAGACTAAAAAAAAGTATAGATTCTAAATCTCGTAAAGAAATTGAATTTTCAAATATCGAAAAAGAGTTAAGATCATTAAAACCAAGTTCTAGATTAAAAACAAGTACAGATAATAAAAAAAAGATTTCAGATCTTAAAAAAGAAATAAGAAATCTTAATATTTCAGGGTTATTAAACTATTGTAAAGAGGAAATAGTTGAGAATAAATATCATGAGAAATTTACTTTTTGTTTCTCAAAAACAGACATCAATTTGTTTAATTATTTATTTGATAATTCAGAGTCGATAGTAAATGATTTATTAGTTTATGATATTGAAGAAATATCCAAATTTTTAAAAGGTATAGAAAGTTTTAAGAATATATCTTTAGATAAAGTATTCAAAGATATTAAATCTGAATATAATGAAGTTGATTACAGGTTCATAAAAGATTTAAAAAACGCATTTTTTAAATACCAAGAAAACAGTGTAGGAGATCAAATTATTGTGGAATTATTCGATAAGAACCCAGGTTTAATTATTGAACAATTAGATGTTTATGAAAATAAATTGAGTGTTGTTGATGATTTAAATAAGTTACAGAAAGATTTAAATAATACTTTAAGTAGACTTATGGGAAAAATAAAGAATGGTCTTGCTTTAGCAAAAAAAATGTCAAAAGAAATTACTAAAAATAAGAATGGTAATAATAATTATGATAAAAAATTAGAAAGAGCTAACAACATTAAAGAATCAATTAATCGAGATAAGTTTGAAATTGATAAATTACGAAATACTCTAGAAAATAATGGTGTTAAATTATCTACTCTGAATGATGTAAGTGGTAGAGAGAACTTGCGTGAAAATTTATATTTTAAAAATAGTTATTGTAAGGGGGTAGAAAAAGAGCAAATAGAAGAATATAAAAAAGAAATAAAAAAAAGTAAGTTGTTCTTAGTTGATTTAGATAAAGCGTTGTTAGATGATAATGTAAAGTTTAAAGTAGAAGACTCTAAGAAATCATCTAAGTATGCTTTAAACCATAGAGAAATCCAAATATTCAGTAATAAGTTAAGTTTTTTTACAAGATATATGGTTCAAAGAAATATTCTCATTAGCGATAATGGTGAGTTAAATTCTGATGATTCATTAGAATATAAATCGTATATGAAAATTATTGGAGAATATGTAGCATCACTTATGGGCAATAAAATTATTTATCAGGATAGTATTGTTGAGATAGCCTATATAGATTATTCAAGTAAAACTCCATATTTTGTAACTCCAGAAGATAAAAAAATAGCTTTTTCAGATTTTAGTGGAGGTCAAGGTTCTAGCAATTATTTGAAAGCAAAACTAAATATTAATGAAGAAAGAAAATTTATTGTATTAATTGATGAAATTGCTAACATGGATAATAAATCACTTGATATGGTGATAGAAAGATTAAAGGAGTTAGACGAAAACAATAAATTGCTTTTAGCAATATTAGTAGAACCCGCAAAAGAACCCAATACATTTAACATTAGAGCATATTAAAAAATGGATAAAGAATTAAGTGATTTAAAAAAAATACTACAATCTAATTTTATTGAAATTGGAGATAAAGACAGCGTGAATGCATTAAAAAATAATGATGAATCTCTTTTTTTATCAATTACAGAGTGTGGTTTAAAGTGGCAAAAAAAGAAAATTGAAAGTTTATTTGAAGTAAGTTCTATAAATATAGATAAATTTCAAAGTGATATTTTTAAAAAATGCATCGAATCAGAATATATCTCGGAATGTCTTAAACCCTCTAAAAAGAATTTTTATTTTATAAATTTAAGTGGTCTGTATTATTTAGAATCAAAAAAAAATAAAAATTTGAAGAATTTAGTCGTTAAAAAATTACAAGATAATTTTTATCAGGAAGTGAGATGGATTTTAAAAGATGAAGAAAAGTTAATTGTTAGTTTATTAATAATTTTTAATGCATTTAGTGAGGAAAAAGCTTTTGAAATTACAACGAATAAAGAAACTAAAATATGGGAGTTCATGAAGGAGGACTTAAGTGAAGGATTGGTTGAAATTGGTATTTGTAAATCCTTTCAAGATAAGATTGATGCAAAAAGCACAAAATATGCTTCAGGTAAAAACTTTCTTTCTGGTCAGCCTAGTCTTTTGTCTAGAACAGGTTTGTTTGTTCCAAATAATGGAAGATATTATTTGGAATTAAATGCTGATGCAGATTATGACTTTTTAGTTTCTTTATTATTTGATGGTTTTGGATATAGTGAAAAATTAGCTTATGTTGAATTGATAGAAAAGTTAGGTAGAGACCTTTTTATGAACTCTGTATTAGAGGATATTTTTGATTTTAATAACAAATTGAGAAGTAAAATATTACACTAACATTTTTTATATAAATTATTTCTTGTAGTTCATAAATATTGCCAAAACTAAATGCTAACAGGTTTTGTCTATAAGTAGATATTATAAAAGGCTCAAAAAGAATAAAAACAAAATTTAATTAATTCTGTTTATAAGAAACAATTAGACTTTAATATAAAAATCAATATAATTGGGGTTTTTCGAACAAAATAAAAATTTTATTACACAAGAGTTACTTATCAAAATGAGAGGTTTAAATACTCTCCAAAGAGAAGAAAGATACTCTAATATTAAATTAGAAGTGCATGAAAGAGTTTTAAATAGTTATAATAGAACCTTAACAGCTAAAACTAGTAGAGGTGTTTTAATAGATAAAAGCTTTTTTTATATTGATTTAATAAATTGTTTAGGTGATTACGAAGTTGAATTCATTTTGTATAATCTTTTTTATGAAGATGAAATGTTTGAAATAATTCAATATTTAAATAAAATAGACTTCCTAGAATTTTTATCAAAAAAAAATCGACAATTTAATTTTATTACGAATTTTTTTATTTATATCGTTAAGCAAAAAAAAAGGAATATCTATATTCAATCTGGTATATTAGTAAATTATTTACATAAATTTTTACCACGTTATGAAGAAACTTGGTATCAAAAAGCTTTTAAAGATGAGAAAGGTATAATCATCTTATATTCTAAAAATTTGATAGATAACTTATCAATTAGCTCAATTAATTGGAATCAAATAATTTTTATTGATGCATTGTTCTTTAAGGTATGGTATTTACTGCCTTATTTTAAAAAAAGAAGTATGTCAAAAAAAATCATCATTTTAGATTATTTAAAAAATCATCATTTAGGAAATTTAAATCTTTTTATTACTAAACATACGATGCATAAAAGAAATGTATTTAGCAATAAGATAAGGGCAAATTACAGTTTTTTAAATCTAAATATTAATCTAGAATATCATACTGCGCCAGTAAAATATGAGTTTTTAATAAAGAATATTAAAGATGTTATTTCAAATTCATCTTATTTAAAGTTATTTGATTTCATTATTTCCTTAAACAACACAAGTTTAAAAAAAACATACGATACTTTTATACTAGAAAATTCAAATAATATTTTAAATAAAATAGAAGATGAGTTTAATGAAAAAAGCGAGTTGATTAAAATTGAACAGGATTTTTTTACTATTGAAACCCTTTTTAAAGATTTAATTGAATTACGCAGTCGACATATTTTTATTCAGAAACAATTTAAGGAAGAAGCAAATTATTCTAAAGTCGGTTTGTTTAATTTGTTATTAAAACAAAAAATTACTTTAAATATGCCCTTAACATATAAAGATGTAGTTCAAATAGAAGAACTAGCCACTCACAATACAGAATTAGAAATTATGAAAAATTTACTTTTCAAAAGATTCTATCTTTTTGAAAAAATATAAATTCTTAATTTTTTAAATACACTTCATCTCTAATATAATTTGCATTGAGCCAAAACGAATGGTTTGTATAAGTGTAAGCTTACATTTGGTAGTTGCTTTAAATTCTGCAAACTCTTTATCTAAAGTTGTAAAAGCATTTTGACTCTCTTCTTTATGCTGATTTACTGGCTTTAATTAGATATGAACTAACCAATAATAAAACCAAGTGCACCCCCTAATACAATATATAACACAATTTCTCCCATAATTTTTTATTTAGATTAGCTTTCTAATTTTTAATAAGTGATTTAATTTATTTTCTTTTTTCTAGTATTTCCACCCCTTCTTCTTTAAGTGCTTTTACCAATTTAAATATGTTAAATATTCCAATTGAAATTCCACTTCTCATTAAGATATACTTCACCTTGCTCTAACAATTGTTCATAGGTATCCTCATCAGAAATAACCCCCATGTCTATGCAAGACCCTAGGTTCTTTCGTTCTTTATAAATTTCAGTCATTACATTCTGACAAAAATTTAAAGCGTTTTTAGTTATTAATGTTTTTAATTCTAAGTCTTTGTAATTAAGACCCAGAAAATAATAACAAAAATATAGGTGCTTACATTTAAATACATAAAATGCATTTACACTTGTAAAAGCTAGGTCACGATATTCAATCTTAACAATAGGTATTTCATCATCATTACTATCATCATTTTCATCATCATAATCTAAAAGGTGATTGCCAATAACATGCTTTAATACCATGTCAATTGCCTCCTTATTTTCTGGATCACTTAATTTGGTTTTAATTATTTCAGAAATTGATTTGTCTATTTTAATATCAGCTTCTTGTATCCCTAGTTCACCTAACCAATAAGCGTCATCTTTAATAATTTCTATAATCTTATTTGTAAACAAATCATTAGATTTTGTAATGTAGGCTATAAATTCATCTTTATTTATCGTCATGTTGTCTGCTGTTTATAGTTTGAATTCTCTAATTATATTACCCATGCGTCTACTTCCCACAATATACCCTTTTCACCAGTACTTAAACTTTTAGCCAACCACCTGCTCATGCTAACTTTATGCAATATCATCACTCGTTCATTTATTTCAAATGAATGCTCTGGCGCTTTTAAAATAACTATTGCTTCTGTAAGCACGGCAAAAGGTTTTTTAATGCCTAATTGTTTCTTTTTTTTATTTGGATCTCTAGATTTTGCATCGTTTCCAAACATCCAAAGCGGGGTTTTCTCCATTACAGCTTTGGCCTCTGCTTCCATAAATCCGCCCAAAACTTCTGGTGGTTTTGAAAATATAGGTTTTAGCTCAGATATTTCTTTGTCTTGCAATATTGCCCATTTAGAATACCCACCAACATATAATGATGGGAGTGCAAATACAACTCTTTTTATTTTGAATTCTCTAATCATAAAGGAACACATGGGGCAAGGTTCGCAACTGGTATATAATGTACATGAGGATAAATCTGATGTTCCTAATATTTTATGAGCTCTGTTTAATACAACAATCTCTGCGTGTTCAGAAATTTTGGTTTTATAATCATTTAACCCTTCTGCAATTAGTGTATTATCAATTGCGATTAAACTACCAAAAGCAGCATCACCAGTGTTTACAGATTCTTGCGAAAGCTCGATACATCTTCGCATGAATTTTTCATCATATTCTTTTACTTCTTTGGATTTTAATTTCATAATGTATTTTTTAATTACGTTAAAATATTGTTATTGATTTTGTGTAGGATACTAGATTCTCAGTTAAATACTTAAACTGACTATGGTATCTAATTTTAAATCATTAGGGATTTTTACAAAAAGGACGTGTTTGTATTCTGTTCGAATACTAAAACTACCTGTACCGCTAGTAATACAGTGGCTAGCTCCTTTGAAAAGAAATGATTTATCAAAAAACAAAAGAATATAAGGCGATGCTTTGGTTAAATTTAGAAGAATCACTTGTGGATAATTAAATTTAAATAAAACAGCCGAGGTGTCTTTGTTTAAATAATTACCAATGTCTATTGATTCATCATCAAGCGTGATGATATCATTGATAGGTAAGGCTTTAGAGGAAGTCTTTTCATCCTCTTTTAATTTAAGAAATACAGTTTTCATAATGCATAGTTTAAAAAGGTTATGCACCAGGATAATAATAGAATAGTGGATGTTCATTTGTTTTGACAGAACTGTCCGTATACTAAACCACCGTAGCTTTTGTGCTCGGTTGGTACGCAATTATTGCGTTCCTGATACTTGTACAAATTTAAGAAATTTTATTCTTTTATAGCCTACTTTTCAGTTTTTATTAAAAAACGATAGTTAATAATATTGTATCATTTAAAATAAAATCTTTGTTTTATAAAGTTAAATAGTTTTAGTGCTAATTATTGCCCCACAACCCAAAACCCAGTTTTTCACCGAAAAGGCAAAAACCTTCTGTCTTTTGTGTTGTTCCTCTTTCCACTTCAAGTTTAGCGTTTTACTACTCTATGGTACTCGCTTTTTTATTGTTTTCATAAAACACAAAACTTCCCCAAATTTAGTTTAAAAAGAGTAAAGGTGCCACTTTACAAATGTAAAAGAAGTCTTGATGTTAATGGTTTTCCTTACAAGACAAAACACCAATATAAAAAAGTACCTAAGCAAATTCTTTTGAAACCAATTTTATAAAAGTAATTTCAACCAAAGCTAATTCATGTATTAAGTTAGAATTCCAATATAAATGTCTTTTTTCATCGTTTTAGTATCTATTAATCCACCACTTTAGGGTTTCCTTAGTTTTTATATTTCCTGTTTTTATTTCCTTTAGCATTTTTGTCAACATCTTCTGGTCTTTTTTACTTTTAAGCTCAGACAACCATTTTTTAAGTTCTTTTATCTTTCCTTTTCTCTTACAATATCCGCAGCCCCATTCATCGTTAATAGTAACCGCCATTAAAAAATGATTGCCTCCAGAAGGGCATTTAGCAATCCAACTATGTTCATTATTTCCAGAAGGCTTTGGGTAGAGCCGAACCTCATCTAAATATTGAATTAGTGGCGTTATAGCATTTCTAGCTTTTTGTTTAATAGCGTTCTTCTCATCAACTATTTTTTGAATGACTCCATTAAATTCATCAGCTGTAATTATATTACTAGAAACAAAGTCAGGAAAGTCATGATATAAATACATCCCTTCTAATTCGTTCTCTAAGGCTAATAATAGGTTTTGCTTAAGACTTTTGTATTTTATGCTCGTTTTACTACGTAAGGATATATCTTGATCATCTAGACAGCTAGCTAACTGTATAAAATTATCATTTGTGACTCTATAGTAATAATAGAATTTAGCATCCCAATCCGTATCAATAGTAGTTAAGAAATAATGAAAATCACTTTTCTCTCGTTTGTTTTTATACTTGTTCATTTGCTCTTTTTTTTAATAATTCACGAAGTTTTTCATCCGAATCTACGTCTATTAAACATCGGTTAACAGACGTTTCAAAGCCTTCAGAAATCTTTTTACCTAAGTGAGTTTTCGACCTCTTAAATGACGTTATTTGACCTTCATAAATCAATCCCATCTTATAAAAAAGAATGAGTAGAATCCTCTCTATTTTTACGGAGTCTAATACAGGTTTTTTGTCTTTAGATCGTATAAATACTTGCAGCACATAATCAAAGGTTTCACGGTAGTCAGGGATATGGTCTTCAAGTCCTTCTTTATGTGTTTTAATAAAAATAGCGTAGACATTGTCATACTGATGCTTTCCTATGTAAATACTAGTAGTTACAGGAACTTCATATTGTAGTAATAGATCAGTGAAATCATGTTCTAAATCACCTAATTTAAATACTTCTGTTTTAAGTGCACTCCATTCATACATTCCCATATATTCAGGGATGGCGTCATAAGACGAAATAAAGAAATTGTGAGGTATAATTTCTTGAGCATAATTATCCAATAAATTATCTAAAGATTGATCTGTTGGTAATAGTTTTTTACTGGCTTTACCAGCTCCAAAGATGACGGCATGTCCGCCAAATCTTGACATTAAGTTTTTCATAATGCATAGTTTTAAAGGTTATGCATCAGGTAAATAATAGATATATTGGATGTTCATTTATTTTGACAGAACTGTCCGTATACTAAACCACCGTAGCTTTTGTGCTCGGTTGGTACGCATTTATTGCGTTCCTGATACTTATGCAAATTTAAGAAATTTTATTCTTTTATAGCCTACTTTTCAGTTTTTATTAAAAAACGATAGTTAATAATATTGTATCATTTAAAATAAAATCTTTGTTTTATA
>Ga0115547_1000588_pt1 | contig 23531 bp, 21 predicted proteins | sample COGITO_mtgs_1004_3_FD_87185 | JGI IMG/M metagenome (GOLD analysis project Ga0115547, IMG submission 87185) | Pelagic marine microbial communities from North Sea - COGITO_mtgs_100420 | ecosystem: Environmental > Aquatic > Marine > Epipelagic | place: Germany:Helgoland, sampling site Kabeltonne...
AATATCACGGGACATTCAAAAGAGAGTACTTTTTTAACTTATATTGGAACGCACCAAAACAAAGATGCACTGGCCGATTTATTTATGCAACAGGCGGGAGTTATTTGGTAGTACTATTGTTTAAAACCTTGCTGGATTAATTTGGTGTGAAGGCTTTCATTTGTTTCCCAGTTTATAAAGTGAAATATGACAAATGGTTTTGACACTAATTCATCAGGCCTGTGTAGTTTGATAATACTACTATTTAAAACCTAGCTGGATTAATTTTTATTTATACCAGTTTTTATCGGTTACTCTTTTAAATAACCAAACTCGATACTCTTTGTATAGGATGCATTTGTAAATAATATTTAATATTTGTTTTAAAAAAAGATACATTTGAATCCTTTTGTGTTTTCTATGTGTAGCTTTTGGGTTGGCAAACTGACTATTAAAATCACTTAAATAGGCCGCTGCTTTTGTTGTATTGTTGTACTCTAAACTATCTACGGAATTAAAAACCTCATAACAAGATGCTAAAAAACAATTTAAGGGATGGTTTAAAGTATTTAAGGAATTCACTGCTGCTTTTGCACTAGTTTTTTTAGATAATAAAAAAACGTCATAGGCATTTCTTAAAAGGATCGCTTTATAATAAAAACCACTATCGTTTATATGTATGGAAAGGATGGTTAAGTTTAATTTGTTTGCGTAACTCAAAACAGAAGCTTGACTAATAACTTGACAATCTTTTTTTACAACAATATAATTAAATTCATTATCATATTTTGAAATTAAAAGTTTGCTATGAATTTCAACTGCAGCAATATTTTCCTGTTTGACTAATCGTGGAAAATGCCTGTGATCGGGTGGATTATTTAAAAGGGTTTCAGGAGTATAGTAATTATCATTTTTTAAGATTTTAAATGCCCTACAACAATCTTTTTTGGGTAATAAAAAATCAATATCACCAATCATTCTTTCCCCAATATCCTCATATAACCCCTCTAAAAGGTTTCCAGTACCTTTTAAAAATATAGGAATAATGTTATTCTTTAACAGTAGGGTATTTAACTCTTTTGCTTGGGTAATTATTTGCTTGTTTCGTTCTCTATTTAAATTGGTAATGTGCTCCATAAAGTTTACCAACTCTTGAGGTAAATAGTGTAAAAAACCTACACGCTTTAAATTACAGTACATAGCAGGAAATACATAATGAGCAGTACTCACTTCAACAACAGCTTCCCAATCTATTATTTTTAATTGTAACTGCTTTTCTATTTCTAGCCTGTTTTTATCTTCCAAAGAAATGGTCAAACATTTTGAAATAAAATAAAGTGTTTCTTTATAATTCAATGAGTGGTAAATTACCGTATTTAAACGAAGTATTATTCTTTAGGTTTATTGCCTGAAGTAAAAGTTATGTAGTCAGATATTTCGAATGGAGGCATTTCTTTTATTTTTTCTTTTAATGGTTTGTTTTTAGGAAACAAATAACCTGAGAGGGTTACAAAAAGTTTTACCCTTTCTGTTTTGGTTAGTTTATCTTGGTTTACGAGCAGGTTATCCAGTACTTTTTCATAGAGCAGTTCCATCTTGTCATTGATAGATGGCTCTTCTTTTTTAGCAGGACCTCTTTTAGATTTTTTCCCTGCTTTTTTTGCTGATTGTGAATCAAACATTGTTTGTTGTAATTAAAAATTTCTTTTTGGTAAATCTTTAAACCATTTTTCATAAAGATTTGAAGTTGGTGATAAAATCACCCAAGCAGTTAAAAAGATTAATTGCAAATCTAAAAAAAAGGAATTATGATCTTGATACCACATTTCTAATTCTCCTTTATAAGGCGCGATTACTCTTTTATAAAAATCATGTGGATCTTCATCTATTACAGCTGAGATAATTGACTCCTCATCTCTAAATATAATAGAGCCAATTCCTGTAAGACCGGGTTTTACAAGGTATATTTTAGATTGCACCTCTTCATTATATGCTGTAAAGGTTTTAGTCACTAATGGTCTAGGGCCCACTAAACTAATATCACCCTTTAATATATTAATAATTTGTGGCAATTCATTAATCTTTGTTTTTCTCAAAAAAGATCCGATTTTGGTAACTCTAGGATCATTTTGGAGCGTGATACTTCCTGTACCCATATTCATGGAATTCTTAAGCATAGTTGCAAATTTCCATATTTTGAATCTTGAGTTATGAATACCATAACGTTCTTGAAAATAAAAAACTTCTCCTTCACCAGAAAGTTTAAGAATGATAATAATGGGAATAAAAACTGGTAATAGAATAATTAACGCAATGAAACTAACAATAATATCGAATAAACGTTTAAAAAAGTTATACATAATTTACATTTTTTGATCCAAATGTTTACCTGTTTCTATGTGCATAAAATCTGGAACATATTTTTTAATAATAGTGACTATGTCAGATTTTTGAGAATTAAGATTATTAAATACAGACTCAAAGTCAGATTCTACGCCTTCAAAAGATATTTTAATATTTGGAGTATTTATAAATCCTAGAGATTCAAAAGTATTAATATCATAATCTTCGTCTTCAGTAAAGAACTCTTCGTATGTTTTTTCACCAGAAGTATCAGTTTTAAAAAAATAGATTGGATACTTTGTAGGATACTTATCAAAATCAAAGTTTTTAGCTTCTTTTTCTGAATTGACAAATTCTGGATCAAAACCGTTCTCTTTTAGAAAATCCAATGCAATTTCCTTAAAATAGATTTGATCCTTATAAAAATCTAATTTTGGAAAGAAAATATTTCCGGTATCACCTAAAAATGTTGCCAATAAACAAATTTGACCTGATTGTTCTGGAGTTACAAAGAAACGTTTAATATCTGACGGACAAGACAACGGTTGTTTTTTGTTTAACCTATAAATAAAGCCGTCTAATAAGCTTCCATTTGAAAAAGCTACATTAGCAAACCTAGCTGTTGACACTCTAAATTTGTTCTTTTTTGATAGAATTAATTTTTCCATTAGACTTTTTGAAGCCCCCATGATATTTACTGGATTCGCAGCTTTATCAGTAGAAACACTAAAAAAATATTTTGGTGGGTTTAACTCACATAAATTTAAAAGCTTGATTGCTCCATAGACATTATTCTTAATTAAAGCTTCGACAGAAATTTTGTCTTTCTCTGAGCGAACATGCTTATGAGCTGAAAAGTTTGCAACTACTTGCCAAGTAACAGAATTGAATATTTTATCGAAGGTATCACTCAATAAATTAACTGGGTAGGTAATATATTCAGGATTATAATTTAATAAATTTGAACTTCTAAGATCTCTGGTTAGTTCGGTTAAACCATTTTCGTTAATATCTACTACTGTAATTTTTGAGGGTTTATATTTTAATATTTGTTTAATGTAACTAGAACCTATAGTACCAGCACCACCAATAACTAAAATATTTTGATTGCAAATTTTATTTGTCAAGATATTTTTATTTTGAATAGTATCTTTATCAAAACTTATCTTTTTATAAAAGTCTTTTTCAAATTGTTTCATATTATTTTTTTTACCATCCTCAATAAAAAAATAAAGTTTGGTTTGTTCTTTTAAAATATATCTAAATGTTAGTTAAAATGAATTTACTGTTTTTTTAATACCCTCAATTGAGGACAATGGTATTTTTTTTTGAATTGCATTTTTTATTTTAAGATTAGACACCTCATAGTTTTCTGTAAGTTTTAGAAGTCTTTCAGAATTTATTGGTAATGGTAAATAGTCTCCAACTTTAGCTATGAAACTTACAAAAAACTTTGGGAATTTTAAAATTCTAGTTGGTTTGCCTAAAGCCTCAGATATTACTTGAATTAAATTAATTGTTGATAATGGAATATCATCTGCTATGTTGTAAATACCAGATTCTATTTTATCGTTATTAATCAACTCGTTAATAATAAAGCACAAGTTTTCTACGGACAAAAAAGACCTACTATTATTGTATTTTCCAAAAGGGTAAGGAATACCCTTTGAGATAAAACTATATAATAAATTTAGATTCCCTTTGTTATTAGGACCATGAATCATACAAGGCCTTAATATGTAAACTCGTTTATTTTCTGGAATTTTTTTTGATAAGATATATTCTTCTGCTGCTAATTTAGATTTTCCGTAAACCGTTATAGGATTAGGTATTACATTCTCTGTTAAAATACTATCTGCTTGATCTGAGACAGCTTTTACAGAACTCATATAAATGAACGTTTCACAATCACTTTTCAAAAATTGATCAAACAATCTCTTTGTTAATTCAGTATTTACTTCAAAATAGGCTGCATCATCAGATGTTTTTTTTAAATCATGTGCTTTTCCAGCTAAATGCACCATTGCAATTGCGTTACTCCAAACAGCATTATTTAAATCATTGTACGTAATACAGTTATCAAACGTTGTATTTCTAGAAACCCCTATCGTATTTAACTCATTTAAAGCTAAATAAGGCAGTAAGTTTTGGCCTACAAAACCTGTACTTCCCGTAATCAAAATGTCTTTCATTTGCTAAGAGAATTATAAATTTCTAAATGCTTACAGATTACATTAACCTGATCAAACTCATCAACAGCCTTATTTCTTGATGCCTTACCCATACTAAGTCTTAGTTCTTTATCTAAAATTAATACTTCAATAACTTTAGCTAATTTTTGTATAGATTTCACAGGAACTTTAAACCCATTTACCCCTTCATCTACACATTCTTTACAACCAATTGCATTGGTAGTTACAATTGGCCTACCTACCGCACATGCTTCCAATAATGTTTTTGGCATCCCCTCCCTATAAGAAGGCAGCACAACAATATCTGACTTATGATACACAGGAACCATGTTTTTTTGATAATCTATCCAAATAAAATAAGTACCATCAATCCATCCTTTTAATGTTGTTGGAGAAACACCTGCTTTATTGTCTATATCTGCAATGCCCACTAATTTAAATATTGCTTTTGTAGCATACTTTTTCTTTAATAATTGAGACGCTTCGTAAAACTCCTTCACCCCTTTGTCCCATAAAAGCCTTGCTGGTAAAACAATCGTAATTTTCTCATTTTCTATAGGAATCTGGTAATTAAATTTGTTTAAATCTACACCTGCTCCTTTAATTTTTATAATTCTATTGGACTCATTTAGAATACCTCTAGCCTTAATAACACTTAAATCATCATTATTTTGAAATATGCACGTTAAGTTTTTACTTTTAAAACCAATCCGCATTAAAAAGGTCATTAACTTAGTTGAAAATCCATTCTGTCCTTCTGTAAAATTAAATCCCAAACCGCTTACCGCATTGAGCACAGGTAACTTTAAACAACGTGCTACTATTGAGCCATAAATAACTGGTTTTAAAGTGATATGATGTACCATAGTTGGTACAATTTTTTTATACAATTTGTAAAACCTTACTAAGGTATAAAGTTCTTTGAAAATATTAGTTCCCGATCTTTCAAACTGAAAATTTACAAAAGTTGCGCCTACCGCTTCTATCTCTTTTCTCCTTCCTGTATCCGTACAAACCACAGTTACCTCATACCCATTTTTAATGGCTGCTTCTGCCAGAATTAAACGGTGTGATATAAAAAACCAATCTACATTGGCTACAAATAATATTTTTTTATCTAATTTATTTTTCATTTTAATTTTTACTTAACAACTTTTTTTTAGTAATAAAAAAACTGAATGCAATATTGCGGTTTGATTAAATTACGCAATACGTAGCACCAAATTATTTAAAAACTTACTTCTCTTTCATCTGTAAAAATAAATCTAATAATTAAAAAGATTTCTTATACCATTTTTGAAAACAATAATAAGACCATACTTTAAAAGTATTGTCTTCAAATCCTTTTAAATGATTGTTGACTAATTTTGATACATAGCCGTAATTAAATAAATTTTGCTCTTCAACAAACCCCTTGTCTAAATACCCAATTAATTCTTCTTTCAAAGAGGCTCTGAGCCAATCCCCTACTGGAACGCCAAATCCTTTTTTCGACTTTTCTAAAAAATTAGTTGGAAAAACATCTTTAAATGCTTCTTTTAAAATGTACTTTTTAGATCTTTTATGAATTAAATAATTATCTGGTAAAGAATTTGTAAAATCCCATATTTTCTTATTTAAAAATGGAGCTCTACATTCTAAGGATGTTAACATACTGGTTCTATCAACTTTTACCAACATATCTCCTTCTAAACTAAGATATTTATCTATCATTCTTAAATCAGCCAGTGATTCAGACTTATTTAGATTTAACTCCTTTTTATAATATTCAAAAATAGCACTTGATTCCTGCTTTAATAATTGATTGATTTCATATTCTTTAAAGCCTAAAGAAATTATGTTCCAATAGAAATTATTGTGATAGTCTATAGAATCTATGGCTTTTTTGATTTTAAATCGAATACCCCTATTATCATCTTTTGTTTTTAGTAAAGGAGATATTCCTTTTTTCACCAACTGATGTCCTTTTTCAGGAAAAAACTTCGTAAAATTCTTATTAATATTATTAATGTAATATTTATTGTACCCACCAAAAACTTCATCACCGCCATCTCCTGTTAAAGCTACTTTTACATGCTCGCTTGTTTTTTTAGAAACTAAAAAGGTGGGCAAAGCAGATGCATCTGCAAAAGGCTCATCAAAATTTTCTAATATATCATCTAAATTTGAAAATAAACTTTTTTCATTAATTATAAATTCATGATGATTACTGTTAATCAATTTAGCTACCACTCTCGATTTATCAGTTTCATCAAATGATTTCTTTTCAAAACCAATAGAAAATGTATTTATCTTACTTGTTGTATTTTTAGCCAAACAATGAGACACCACTGAAGAATCGACACCACCCGACAGAAAAGTACCAATAGGTACATCTGAAACAGATCTCGTATTAACACTTTCTTCAACTAACTCTTTTGTTTTCTGTTTGGCTTCTTCAAAAGTTCCATCAAATTTTAAATCTTCTTTTGCTGTTTTATTGTGTATTTGATGAATTGATAGATTTTTTTCAGAAATAGAGTATTCTATATAGCTATTTGGTTCTAGCTTAGCGACTCCTTCGTAAATTGTATACGGTGCTGGTATATATGTTAATGAAAAGAATAATTCTAGTCCTTTTTTTGATATTCCCGGAAAATAATTTAATTGCGATTTTACAGATTTTAATTCTGACCCCCAAATAAATTGCCCATTAACATTGGAATAATAAAGTGGTTTTTCACCGAAAAAATCTCTTGTAATAAAAACTTTATTGACTCTTTTATCATAGATTGAAAACGCGAACATTCCATCCAATTCAGAGAAAGAATCTACGCCATATTCTAAATACATTTTTAGAATAACTTCAGTATCACTATTCGTATTAAAAACAATATTTTTAGATTCTAATTTTGTTTTTAAACCTTTATAGTTATAAATCTCTCCGTTGAAAACAATAATTACTTTTTTATCATCAGAATACATTGGCTGAGTGCCGTTAGAGAGATCAATAATTGACAAACGCCGCATACCTAAAGCTATTGAATACTCTTTATTTACCTCTGTAAAGACCCCATCATCATCAGGCCCTCTATGAATAATTAAATTATTCATAGAATTAATATTTTCTAATAAAGCTTTCTCTTTATAAATTAAGCTTCCGTTTATACCACACATTTTTTATTTTATTAGTTTAAAGTTATTAATTCCGTCCATGATAAATTACTTTTTTTCTAAATCTATACGCAACAATAAATCAAAAAAAAATAATATCAATAGCTTATGATTTATACAGTACTAGAAATTCTTCAATAGCTTTACTGATATCATATAACTTCAATTTTTCATTTTGTAAATTCAATAATTGTCTTTTTCTTGCCTTGTCTTTATCTAATTTTAAAATTATATCAGCTATTTTTTTACTATCTCCAACTTCAAATAAACAATTCTCATCAGCTATTACTTTATTTAAGCCAACAACATTTGAGCCTAATGATGGCAAACTACATGCCATATATTCTAAAGCCACAATACCAAAACCGTCCCAATTTGATGATAATACACCATAATCACATGCTTTCAAAACACTATACACATCTGTTCTATTTCCTAAAAAATGGACTCGTTCAGTTAAACCTGCATCAGAAACAAACCGTTCATTTTGCCTTTTTAAAACACCATCGCCAATTAAAAGTAAATTAAAATAGTTTGGTAAAAAATTCATTGCATTTATCAGAGTACCTTGATCTTTTTGATTATCCCTGAAACTTCCAACCATAACAATTAATTTATTAGTTTCATCAAAACCTATGTCTTCTTTTGAATAAACTAATGAGTTTTCGATAGCTCTTAAATTAATAAAATTATGAATAAGTTTAATATTGGTTTTTGCACCTATCCAATTTTCAAGGCTATTTTTGACGCCAGGACTTATACATGTAATAAAAGAATATCTAGAATATATAAATTTTTCAAATAACTTAAATTTCCAATTTCTTCTTCTGTTATAAGAATTATGTTCTGTATAAATAAAAGTTTTATCCTTAAAAAAAAGTGCTAAAAGGCCTATTATATAAAATGGGGGAAACAGGTGCACATGAATTACTTTATTCTTTTTTATCAAATTAATTAATTTCAATAATTTAGAAAATGATAAAAATCGTGTTTTTTTCCAAAATTTAACTTTTATATTGGGCCTTAATAAATCTGAAAAAATATCTCTGTTAGATATAAAAGTAAAAATACTAACTTCATGACCTTGCGCGTCTAAATAATTAGACATATCAGTTACTAATTTTTCTGCGCCACCAGCCCCTAGAGAATTAATTACGTGTAAAATTTTCATTTTATTTTATTTTCATAATTCGTAAACCTTAAAAACAAAAAAAGTAATAGACCCGGTAATAATGCCAATGTTGTTAGCAGCATATAATTATTGTCAAAGATTGATTTCTTAGCAAACAAACAACTACTTACATAATGAATTGCACTTTTATATTTTTCTAAAAAACTATCCGACATTCTTATTATTTCTAACCTGTAGTACATGAATGAATTCGGTTGATTTTTGAACTGCGCATACTTGTTTTTTGAAAGGCCATCATTCAAATATTCAACAACACATAAAACTTTATTTATTAGATACAGGTCATAATCTTGATCTATCAGTCTATATAGATAGCCAGGTGCAGGAAATTTTTCATTTGCAATACTAGGGTATTTAGGATATTGTTTAACTACCTCTGTTCTGTAGACTAATTTCTTATCTCCCTTAATTATTTTATTTAGATGTGAAAATTTAGAATATTTTAAATCTTCTGGGAATTTAGTCCCTACCACTTCACCTGTTTTAAAAACATCAAGGCCAACTATACCTGCTATCTTTTTATTGCTCTTTACCTTTTCCCATTCGCATAGAATTATTTCTATGGCATCATCAACAAGATAATCGTCAGAATCAACACAAACATTTAACTCACTACTTATTAAATCATGAGCTAAATTTAGTGCTTCCATTTTTCCTTTATTTTGTTGAAATTTATATGTAATTTTTATTTTATCGTCCTTTATCCATTTAGAAACCAATTTATGAGTATTATCCTGAGATCCATCATCAATTATTAACCACTCAAAACTTTGATTAGACTGGCGAAGCAGACTGTTATATAAATTCTCTAAAACGTATGCTCTATTGTATGTTGCTGTATAAACTGTAATCATAAAAATTCTAATATTAATGTAAAAAATAAGCTACCAAATACAAGATAACCAATTAGGTATTTTTGGTTTTTAAACAACTTAGATTTAAGAAGAGGATATATCATAACCAAAGGCATTAAAAACCATGATAAATAAGCTATTCTGTTTGTGTAAGCTGCATATATCATTAACACCCAAAAAATATTGGTAATAATATAAGTGTTTAATATACTAGTGTAAAATACATCGTTAAAACCTTTTTTAATTACACAGATATAACCCAATAAAATGGGTAAACCACTGTAAATAATAAAATCAAATCGAAAATTTGTTGCCAATTTAACATCATCTACTTTTCCAGAAAAATATGTATTTCCCCTTTCATCTATTAAATTAAACAGGTTTATATTATTCTCAAAAAAATCGTTTAATCTAGAACCAAATAAAAAGGAAAATACTACTGCAAATAACCATATTTTAATTAATATACCTGTATTGTTGTATCTCCTAAAAAATAAAAAAACAAAAGCAGGAAGAATTACTGATTTGTGAAAACTTATTGCAATAATTATCAAAGCATAATAAAATAATTTCTTTTTATCTGCAAAACTAAATGAGAATAACAAAATAGAAACTGCCAAACCATTTCTTATCCCATTGATACCAAACCCCCAAAAAGATATGGATGTAACATGAAGTAGCAATACATAAAAAGCATTATAATTTAACCATTTTTTATATGCTTTGTAGGGTAACATTACATATATTAAAGCACATAACAAATAATAAAATCCCAAAGATCCTGTTTGCGAGATGAACTTAGTGAAAAAATAAAAACCGTAATCTTTAATATCTTCAAAAAGGTATCCGTTATATAGGTCTAAAAAATCTAACGTATATCTATAAGAATCGCCAAAATACCGCCAATTACCAAAGGGATCTCTCAAACCAATAAAACCTATAATAATTAGTAATACAAGTGCACTATTAAACTTTAATATGCTTCTATATGAATTCTGATAGTTTGTGAAATAAAATATGGGTCTGACCATAAAAAATAAACAAATACTTAATACGATATAAAATACTTGTCTATAATATTCAATAGGTATCATTTCTATTTTAAAATTTTAAACAATTGTTCGCAATACAAATCCCAAGTACATTCTTCCTCCACACGCAGCCTTGCCTTTAAACCTTGTTCTTGTAAAATTTTCGGGTTGTCAATTAAATTTTTTAGCAACGCTGTTAGCTCCTGCTCATTATCCTGGGCAATCAACCAACCGCCATTTTCATGTGCTATTGCACTTGGTATACCACCAATATTTGTACCAATTACGGGTACACCACAAGCCTGTGCTTCTAAAAAAACGAGACCAAATCCTTCTATATTACTACTTTTAGGATTTTCTCTTGTAGCTAGAATAAATACATCTAAACCTGCATAAAAGTCACTTAATATTTCATCGGGTAAAAAACCTTTAAATTTAACCAATTCTTGCAGCCCAAAGCGCTGAACATTATTCTTTAATGTCTTTAAATAGGGTCCTGTACCTGCAATTTGCCACTCTAATTTATTTTTATATGCTATTGGCAATTTATTTAGTACATTCAACACAAAATCATGTCCTTTAAATTGCAATACCCTGGATACTGTGCCAATAACAATTTTTTTATTTTTCTTGTCTTTTTTAGGTTTAAAAAAAATGTGGTTAACCGCCAATGGCAAGCCTGTAATCCTTGCTTTTGGCGCAATTTTTTGGCTTAGCTTTGCAGTATATGCACTATTTGCAATAATATTTGTCTTATTTAAAATCCATTTGGCATACATAGGCAACCAAAAATATTTTCTAAAAATTTGCCCACCGTGCAATAACTCTGCACCATGCGTTAATACATTTATGTTTTTAAAACCAGCCAATCTGCTTATCGTAGCTTCTGGATGCCAGACTCCACAAAGTAAATGGTAATCTTGTTTATTTGCTATGCATTTTAAAAACGTATAGGCCTGCCACTCACATTTAAGCCTTTGTGTTGGTAATTCAATGATTGTGTAGGCATTGTTATGATATGTTTGCTGAGGTCCTTCTTTTTTTCTCGTTACAATAATGATTTCACTATAGTTGGCAACCATGCCGTTTGCTATTTCATTGCATAAACGTGCAATACCACCGTTTGATGGTGGAAAATCATATGAGAATATTATTAATTTATTTTTTGACTCCAACAACAAAAGGAACGTATTTATTAATAATAAAAATAGGAATAATCATCATTAGAATAGACAAAATTGAAATTAGAATACCATTTATATCACTATTTGAATTTAAAAAACTACTAATAAATTTCACAGATAAAAACCTTACTTTCAAATGTATTAATAAAATTGCAAGGCTATTAATACCTAACCATTCCAAAGCATTATTGTATTTAATATTTTTAGATAGTAATAAAAAACCAATTATTGATAATGATGCACCTAAATAAAAAGTTAAAGGATTTCCTATAATATGAAATCTTACATCCGGTGATTGAGTGTTCAAATAACCCATATATAAACCTGCTAATAATAACCCCATTGTGATAAAACTTTCAAGTATTTTACTTTTAAGAGTAAATGAAGTATAATATTTTTTAGTCATGAAACCTAAAATAAAAAACGGGATCATTAATAGTGATGAGTAAATATGGAATGGCAAAATTGGAAGCTTTAAGTAAGTTATATAAACTCCTATCGCACTGAGAGCTGTTAGAATTAGATATTTTATTTTCTTATTTTTAATAATGAACAAAAAATTCAACATAATATTTAAAAAAAACAAAGAAGGTAAAAACCACAATGCTATGTTCCATGAAAGATAGAAATCATTTGAAATACCCAAAACAGTACCGATTATAAAATCTTTTATGGTAAAAATAGAATTTTTATGATTTAAAGAAAAGTACATTAAGAATGACACTAAACTAAAAATATAGTAAGGAATCATAATTCGTTTTACTTTTTTAATAAAGAAATCAAACATTGGTGCTTTCTTAAAAACGAAGCCTGAGAGGAAAAAAAATAAAGGCATATGAAATGAAAAAATCAGGTGGCATAATGAAGCACTAATAGGTGTATGACCTAAAACAACTAAGAATATACCAATTCCTTTTAAAACATCAATTTCTTTAAAATATTTACTTTTCATAAGGACTACACTTTACAGTTTTTTTTCCAAATGAAATACCCTCTTTTTTAGCACTTAAATAATTAACAAACAATTGTATCTTTTTATAGGATACAGCATAAGCCAATACTAATTTTAATAAATACAAGTGTGCCGTAATTTTATGATACCACCTTAAATGCCTGGTAATAATAAAACTCCTATTTCTTACCAATGAATATATATATTTATTGATATCTGGCACTCTACACCCTCCTGTTTCAGCAGCTAAGTGAAATACGTGGGCTTCACTATTAAAAAAAACTTGATAACCCGTTTTTTTCACACGAAGGCAAAAATCTAACTCCTCATATAGTGCCGCTCCTTTTGTTAAATTTTCATCTACACCACGAACTTCCTCTAAAACAGCTTTTTTAGTTGAAAAATTACAACCTTTTGCATGCATTACCGAAAAAGAACCTTTTTGATGAAATCCCGCTTTCGGCTCTGCTTTAAAATAATCAAAATATCCTACTTCATTACCAATATTACTATTAAATTTTTCGGTTATCCCCCCCGCAACCACAGCTACTTCAGGTTTTTTTAAAAATTTGTAATGTTCACTTAATAAATTGGGCTTACAAGTAATATCATCATCCAAATATAAAATATAATTGTAGCTACTTTGTTGCCATCCAAAATTACGAGCTTCTGGTAAACCTCTAAAACTTGTTATATAATAATACTTGATAAAATCGATCCCTTCTGCATACTCCTTAATTAAAACGTCTTCATTCGTAGATTGATCTACTATGATAATCTCAAACGGGTGCTTAAATTCTTGCAGAACCAAACAATCTAAGGTTTGTTTTAAAAAATCGGTTCTATTTAATGTTGGCAGTATTACTGATATTCCTTTCATTTTTATAAACTTTCAAAAACTTTAATAAATGATTTGGTTTGGCTTGAGGCTAGGTATTTTTTACAATACTCTATGTTACAATCAAGGACATTTTCAACTCTTTCCATTAAAATTGACTGCAATAAAGATACAGATGCATCATCATCTTTAACAAAGATACCTAACCCTGCCTTTGTAAGTTCGCTTCTTGCTTCGCTAATATTTGGCACCATCGCAATTACTTGTTTATTTAAAGCTATATAATCTACCAACTTAGCAAAATTAGTCCACCATAGCGTATTTTCGCCAGCAAGTAATACTGTGAATTTGGCAGATTTAATAATTTCATACAACTTAATTTGTGGCATATGGTCAATGAATTCAAAATAATCTTCTAACTGATGATTTTTCAATAAGGGAATTAAATTACCCCTATTAATATTTGAATTTCCAATAATTTTTACCTTAAATGAATTTGCCCCTTTTTGATTTAGAAGAACTTTACTTAGTAATTTTAAAAAATGATCTTCATATTCTTTCAAATATTCTCCAACAAACACTAAATCACTATCCTCTTCACTATTCCCATTTGGCAAATAATCATCATCAAGCCCCGTTGGAATAAATGTAATTTTATTATTATAAACACCCTCGTATTGGTCATGAAAAATTAACTCATACGCTGAAGATAGCACTGTAACATGATCTGCCCATTTAAAAGTTAAGTCTTGAATTCTTTTTTGTTTAGCAAATATTTTTTGATTTGAAGAATACATGCGTTTTCCATAAGTAATAGGGTCTCTAAAATCGGCTACCCATTTAACATTGCATTTTTTTCTTAATGCAATCCCTATACTATTAGTTGTAAAAGGCAAACAAGTCGTATAAATCAAATCAATTTGATGCTCTTTAATTAGTTTTTCTGTAGTTTTGATTGCTCCTTTTTTCCAAGTCCAATAACGATCTGGATTTTTTGAATATCTTTCTAATATATAAGTGTATACTCTTAACTTCCAATTTGGTGAAGGTTTTTCTTTCGCAACATCATTTGGTGCTGCACTGTTATCCGCATAAAATCCTTTCTTTTTTAAAGTTTTAAATGTACGGTCTTTTCCCGTCAACCACATTCTAAGGCCTCTAAGAGTTGGTTCAATATATTTAGATCTATGTATCGTTACACCTTCTAATTCCTTTAACAAATTTTCATCTTCGTTGTATACATAATTAGTGTCAACGGTAAGCACATGTACCTCCCAGTTCTCTCTATTTAAGTACTTTGCCAATTTATGCGTTCTAAAAACAGCGGCATGCGTTTCTGGCGCAAAAAAAGGAGTAATAATTAGTATCTTCTTTTTCATTTAATGTCTTATTTTCTTCTGAATAAATTTTTTAAAAGGTGGTTCAATTTTATACGTAATTAAATAAGAAATAAATATGGAAGTTAAAATTGCCATACAAATTGATAATTCTCTATTAAAATTAAAATCTTCTAAACTTTTAATAATAAAAAGATAAAAAAGAAGTACAATAGGAACAAAAGTTACAAAAATAATTTTTACAGTATGAGTTGGTTGTTCTATCTGATATAACACAACGCCAACGATTAAATTTAATAGTATTAAAAAATGCTCATATCTTGTAGCTTTTTTTTGATGTATTCTATAAAAACATAGTCCTATCATGAATAACAAAATATAATGAATCCCTAATATTTTCCCTATTATTGGAATTGGAAAAAAAATATGAATACTACCTATTAACAATAAAATTGAATTGTACCAATAAAAATTCTTAATCTTATGTATAAATAAAAGGAAAGCCATTAAACAATAAAATAACAACTCTGGTAATAGAGACCAATAAGCCCCATCTATGTGATTAAAATGAAAAAACTGATGCCACATTGTGAAATTAGCTAATACATCTAATTTACTTATATGAAAGTAACTATGTTCAAACATTGACCCTGCTGCAAGCATCACAGTTAATGTTATTGTAAGGGCAACCCAATATGTTGGGTACAACCTAACAAATCTTTTTATTAAAAAATGTTTAACACTAATACTTCTATCAATCGTTAAATGAATAACAAACCCGCTTAAAATAAAAAATAATGGCACTCCTAACCAACCAAATGATAAATTAAGTTTTGAACTTGTATCAAAAATTTGATTATATCCTGTTGTGTAATGATATAAAACCACTGCCATTGCAGCAATCCCACGAAAGGCATCTAATTCTTTAATCCTCATTATAAATTCTTACATATTTATAAAATTCATCCATAAACCTCTGCATATAATGAGCAGATGAAAAATTGTCCTCAACATTTTTTCTAGCATGCTTTCCAATTATAATAGCATTATCCTTATTGTCAAGCAATAGTTTCATTTTTTCCATTTGTTCCTCAACATTTAAGGCTTCATACAAAAAACCTCCACCATTTTCATTGTCTAGTATTTCTTTAATGCCACCACTATTAGGAAGTATAACCGCTAGCTGCATTGCCATTGCTTCAATTGCAACAATACCAAAAGGCTCATATGGTGCAGCATGACAAAACCCATCACACTGACTTAAAATATTTTTTACATCGGGTCTATTACCTAATAGTTTAATTTTATGGTTTAAGTTAGATTCATCAATTAATTCCTGTAATTCTGCTTTTTGATCACCATCCCCACAGATTACTAACCCAACATCGTAACCAATTTTATTTAATTGAATTATGGATTTGATATTAATATCCATACGTTTATTAACACCTCTTCCTAGGGTGCCAACAGCACAAAATAGAAAATCTACTTTTGGCTTGTCAAATATTGTATAATTTTCTTCTTTAACTGTATCGAACTTATTAATATCAACACAATTATGATATACCGTAATTCTAGAATTGCTGATACCATAAGTTTTGTTTGTCCAAATTTTGTGAGTATTACTACATACTACAATTTTTTTAAACATTCGCTGTGATAGAAAATTAATAATTCTAAATTTAAAAGACGTATTGTATATATCACCTTGCTCAAAACCTACTCTAGTGTGTATTCTATTTAAAAAAGCAGCAGTATTCGCTAAAAAACGACTCCAAGTAAGATGCGTAATCACTACTCTAGGCTTTTTTTTTTTTAAAAAGATTCGAATTTGTTTTACAATATTAAAATATTTTTTTTTACTCAAAAGGACTCTAAAATCAAATACTTTTACCTTAACCCCTAATTCTTCAAACCTTTCTCTAAGCTCTCCATCACCAAACAATGAGACCACAGTAATATTATGCTTTGGATTACGCTTTAAATTTTCTGCGCACATTGTATACACATGTGTCTGTGCGCCACCCATTTTTAATTCATCTATAAAATGTATGATTTTCATTGATAGTTATTGATTTTTATTGATTTTTTTTAATACATAATCTTTTTCACTTTTATTCAGAAGAAAACACAAGCCAACACTAAAAATCAAACTGTATATTATGCCTTTTAAAACAAATAAAGCCCAAGTTACTGCAAACAATTGTAAAAGCCAATAAGAGGAAACAAAAACGATGATAAGCAATAATAGAAATGGGAACAATGCTTCCTTTAGATACTTAAACATATCTATACCAATACGTTTATGATAAAATATTGCTACCATGAATTGCAGTGTAATTAACGCTCCAAAGATGCCACAAATCATACCATTAATACCATATACTTTCGACAAAAAACCACCAATAACAATACCAAAAGCACTTAAAAAGAGGGTACTTAATGATTTAAAACGCATCATTTTTTTCGCTTCTAAAACAGCATGTGCATACCCTTGTGAGATTGGAATGATAGAAGCTGTCATAATTAAAATAGCCACCAACCAAGATGCTTCATACGATTCACCAACCCATAAATAAATAAAATCTTTGCCAAATAACAGAAAAGCACCATATATATATATTAATAGAATTAATGAAACTCGGGAAATCCTAATCATTTCTTTCGTTAATATTTTTGAAGAAGCATTGTTATAGACAAATTTAACAACCTTTGGAAGAATCAATCCATTTATAACATTGCCAAGGGTCATAAAATAAACCCCTAACAGAACGCCTACACCATAAACCGCAACAGTAATTGTATTTGCAGTTACGCCCAATATAATTTGACCTGTACGCCACTGAAATTGATACACCAATCCAAATACAAAAATCCAGATAGAATATCCAAATATCTCTTTGATAAAAGGCAACTCGAATTGATGTAATTTAACCTTCACTTTTAGCACCTTAAAAACATAATAAATTGCTGATAAAATGAATAATAAATTCATTAAAGTGTCTAGTATTACAATTCCCAGAGCATCAGCTCCATTGTATAGAATTACTATAATTAAAATAGTTCTAAGTACATATTTAATAATACTTAATAACCTTGGAAAAATGAAATGTTCATACCCATTACAAATACCTGTAAAAGCTCCTCCAGGCAAAGTAATGGCAATATTACCAACTAAAATTAGTAACATAACTTTAGCTTTCTCTAACTCTTTTATGGACAACGAATTTCCAAATAAATTTTCAACATTAAAATACATCACTAGCCCAGCACAACCAATAATTAAACCAATAACGACATATATAAGTAAGCTTGTGGCTAAAAAATTTTCTTGTTCTTTTTTATCATTTTGAGATTTATACTGTGCAACATAACGTATAATGGCATTGTTTAGGCCTAAATCCAAAATAGATAAGTACCCAACAAAAGCGCCTATAAGAGTATACAAGCCATATTCTGAATTACCCAAAGACCTAATAATGTAAGGGGTCACTAGAATCCCTCCTATATTTGTAAGAATTAAATATAAATAAGAATAAAACGCTCCTTTTTGTAATTGGCTCAAATTGCTTTTAATTGGGATTTAATTTTTGATTTTTAACTCCATTATCATCTATTCATATTTTATGTCATTTTTTTTAGATAAATGAAACCCGATAAAACCAGTTGCACCAGCAATTAAAATTATAATATTTTAAATTTTAGTGCAATATAAATACATCTTTTAAAGTATTTTTTCGAAATAAGCAATAGTTTTCCTAAGCCCTTCCTCCAATTCTATGGTCGGCTCCCATCCATTTAATTTCTCTTTTGCTAAAGAAATATTTGGCTGACGTTGTTTTGGATCGTCCTGCGGGATTGGCATATGAATAATCTTTGAATTAGAATTTGTTATCCTAATAACTTCTTGAGCCAATTCTAGCATCGTAAATTCATTTGGATTTCCTAAATTAACAGGTCCTAAAAATGAAGGATCTGAGTCCATCATACGAACCATACCTTCTACTAAATCATCCACATACTGAAATGAACGTGTTTGTAATCCATCTCCAAATATGGTAATATCTTTACCCTTTAATGCCTGAACAATAAAGTTAGAAACTACTCTCCCATCTGAAGGGTTCATATTAGGTCCATAGGTGTTAAAAATTCTAATAATCTTAATAGCTACTTTATTTTGAATATGATAATCCATGAATAGAGTTTCTGCACAACGCTTCCCTTCATCATAACAAGAACGAATCCCAATTGGATTTACATGTCCCCAATAACTTTCTGGTTGCGGATGTACTACAGGATCACCATAAACTTCACTTGTACTGGCTTGTAAAATCCTAGCGCCCGTTCGCTTTGCCAAGCCCAAAGTGTTAATAGCGCCCAGTACGGATGTTTTCATCGTTTTTATTGGATTAAATTGATAATGAATTGGAGATGCTGGACAAGCTAAGTTGTAAATCTCATCCACTTCCGCGTAATAGGGTTCAGTAATATCATGCCTAACCATTTCAAAGTAAGGATTATAAAGTAATTTGGAAATATTTTTTTTGTTTCCTGTAAAATAATTATCTAAACAAAGCACTTCATTTCCTTCATTTAATAAACGCTCACATAAATGAGAGCCCACAAAACCAGCACCACCTGTAATTAATATTTTCTTCATATTACTACTTATTTAAATAATTAAGTTACTTTATAATATTCTCTAAATTGATTTTAAATACCTATAGTTCATTTGGTAGTTTCTTTCCAATCTGAAAATACTCGAATCATTTATCCTCCAATTTAAAAACATTGTATTGGTTTCTTCCATCAAAAACAATAGGACTATTTAACCGTGTTTTAATTTCTAAAAAAAAATACTTTTTTTTTCAATTAATTATGTTTGTTTAGAGTGTTTTATCGCTTATTGTATCTGAAAGAATATTTTTTACGTCATAAACCACCGATTTGTCGTTTTTAAACATAGAAAAATCAATTTCTTTAAATTCATTATGAGATACTGCTAATAAAATTGCATCAAATTTTTCATTAGGTAATTCTTTTACAGAGACTAAATCATACTCCTGCTTTACTTCATCAGTATTAGCCCAAGGATCATAGATGGTAATCGTAACTCCGTATTCTTTTAATGCAGCAATCACATCTACCACTTTTGTGTTTCGGACATCTGGGCAGTTCTCTTTAAAAGTAATTCCTAAAACAAGAATATTTGCTCCTTTAATTTTAATGTCTTTTTTAATCATTAACTTAACTACTTCAGAAGCCACATACTCACCCATACTATCATTCATGCGTCGTCCTGCTAAAATAATTTCTGGATTGTACCCAAATTCTTGAGCCTTTTGTGCTAAATAATACGGATCAACTCCTATACAGTGCCCCCCAACTAAACCTGGTTTAAAAGGTAAAAAATTCCACTTTGTGCCAGCGGCTTCCAACACATCATACGTATTAATATCCATCAAATTAAATATCTTAGCCAATTCATTAACAAAGGCAATATTAATATCTCTTTGGGAATTTTCAATCACTTTTGCCGCCTCTGCTACCTTGATAGTAGGAGCGAGGTGCGTTCCAGCTGTGATCACCGATTTGTATAAGCTATCAACTTTCAAACCTGTTTCTGGTGTAGACCCTGAAGTCACTTTTAGAATTTTTTCAACCGTATGCTCTTTGTCACCTGGATTAATTCTCTCTGGCGAATACCCCGCATAGAAATCAGTATTGAATTTTAATCCAGATACTTTTTCTAATACTGGAATACAATCTTCTTCTGTAGCTCCTGGATACACAGTAGATTCATAAATTACGACATCTTCTTTTTTTAATACCGCACCAACAGTTTCACTTGCTTTAATTAGCGGAGTTAAAATGGGTCTGTTGTTTTTATCAACGGGTGTAGGAACTGTAATGATATAGTAATTACAATCCTTAATTTTATCCAACTGATTGGTACAAAATAATCCATTTGAATCGGAGTTTTCATCAACCAATACAGATTGTAATGTTTCGTTATCAACTTCTAAGGTTGAATCAACGCCAGACATTAATTCAGATATTCTATCTGTATTGATATCAAATCCAACAACTGAATATTTGGTGGCAAAAAGCCTTGCAAGTGGCAAGCCAACATATCCTAAACCTATAATAGCTATTTTATCTTTTCTCATATTTTTTTATAAATTTTTCCAATACCATTTTACAGCTTCTTTGAGTCCTTGTTGTAAGGTAAACTGTGGGTTATAATTTAAATTTTCTTTTGCTTTATCTACACTTGCATGAGAATGTGGAATGTCACCTGCTCTATTTGGTCCATGTATAACCTGTATATTTGAAATATTGGTATCAAACTCAGATAAATACTCTTTTAAGTACCCCATTAAATCATTCAATGTATTACGATCACCATAGGCTACATTATACACAGTATTAATTGCTTTTTCATTGGTTGTGACAAGACTTAATAAATTTGCTTGTATCACATTATCAATGTATGTAAAGTCTCTTGAGTAGTTTCCATCGCCATTAATCACTGGAGATTCTCCTTTCATGAGTTGGCTAACAAATTTTGGAATCACTGCTGCATAAGCACCATTTGGATCTTGCTTTCTACCAAATACATTAAAGTATCGAAGACCAATAGTTTCTAAACCATAGGTTTTCGAAAAAATATCCGCATACAACTCGTTCACATATTTTGTAATAGCATATGGTGATAAGGGTTTTCCGATGATATCCTCAACTTTTGGCATTGATTCTGAATCACCATAGGTTGATGAACTTGCTGCAAATACAAATCTTTTCACTCCATTATCTCTTGCCGCTACCAGCATATTTAAAAAACCACTCACATTCACATCATTGGAAGTGATTGGGTCTTTAATCGATCTTGGAACCGATCCTAGTGCCGCTTGATGCAAAACAAAATCAACATCTTTGGTTGCTTTTAAACAATCCTCTAGTTTCCTAATATCACCTTCAATTAGGGTGAAATTAGTATCCTTCAATAGCTTTTCTAAATTCTCTCTTTTACCGGTGGCAAAATTGTCAAGACAAACGACTTTGTTTCCTTTTTCAAGTAAAGCCTCGCATAAATTTGATCCAATAAAACCCGCACCTCCAGTGACTAGAATTGTTTTATTACTTAATTCAATATTCATTTAAATTTATTTTTTCTCGACTACCACCGGTAGTCACTTGTTATTTTGTTGTTGTTATATTTTGGTGTTTATGTTACTAAAAACCAATTATTTAACAGCTCTTCTCTGTTATACAACATATTTTTTTTGGTGTCCCAATCTAGTACCTTAAATCCAGCATGCTCGCAAATTGCCTGTCCTGCTGCGGTATCCCACTCCATGGTAGGTGCAAAACGAGGGTAGCAATTGGCAGTACCCTGAGCTACCATACACAGTTTTAAAGAGCTTCCTTTCGATATTAATTTTACCTCTCCATGTATGTCTCGCATTTTCTCAATATAACCTTCTGTCTCTGTAGACATATGAGATCTACTAGCAACAATGATAAAAGTGTTATCTTCTCTTTGCAAAGGTAGTTTATTGGCTTTTGCTATTAAAGATTCAACATCATAATCTTTAAGATTTACATCAACTTTATAAGCTCCTAATTCTTTACTAGAAAAATACAGCTCTCCAGTCACTGGTACAAAAATAACGCCCATAAGCGGTCTATTATTCTCTATAAGAGCAATATTAACCGTAAACTCTCCATTGCGTTTTATAAATTCTTTAGTTCCATCTATTGGATCTACAATCCAAAGCTGCTTCCAGTCTTTACGCTCCTTATAAGGGATGTTTCTTCCCTCTTCAGAGAGTACTGGGATATCTGTAGCCTCTAAGTAAGTCATAATAACATCATGAGAAGCGGTATCTGCCCTAGTTAAAGGAGAATTGTCTCCCTTTAACTCTATATCAAAGGCTCCAGAGTGGTAGATTTCTAAGATAGCCTTACTGGCTTCTAGAGCGGCTATGACGGCGGTGATTAATAGGTTTTTCATTATTTTATAATCATCCCCGCTCCAATGGTTTCGTTGGTTTGCTCATCAATGATTATGATGCTACCCGTTTGGCGATTTTTTTTGTATGCGTCATAAAAAAGAGGCTTAGATGTGCGCAGTGATATACGCCCAATATCATTCATGGCTAGTGTATCTATACCCTCTATGCGGTGCAGGGTATTGATGTCTATTTTGTATTTTAATTCCTTTACCATTGCCATACACTGGTTGGTGGTGTGTTTAATAACTACCTTGGTACGCGGCTTTAATGGATGGCTGCTCATCCAGGTAACTAGTACTTCTAGATCTTGGCCAATTTCTGGGACGTTATTCTCTCGTACAATCATATCTCCGCGGCTGGTGTCTATTTCATCCTGGAGGGTCATGGTTACAGACATAGGTGCAAAAGCTTCTGCAATCTGCTCTCCACCCAGCTCAATGGTTTTAATGGTAGTTACA
>Ga0115547_1000590_pt1 | contig 23478 bp, 19 predicted proteins | sample COGITO_mtgs_1004_3_FD_87185 | JGI IMG/M metagenome (GOLD analysis project Ga0115547, IMG submission 87185) | Pelagic marine microbial communities from North Sea - COGITO_mtgs_100420 | ecosystem: Environmental > Aquatic > Marine > Epipelagic | place: Germany:Helgoland, sampling site Kabeltonne...
AATGAAATGAAATGAAATGAAATGAAATGAAATGAAATGAAATGAAATGAAATGAAATGAAATGAAATGAAATGAAATGAATACTTGACAAGTGAACGAATCGATTAAAACTTAAATGTTAAAAAACGTTAAAATGAATGTGGTGAATCTCAACCTACTACACGAATCATTGTTGAATACCTTTATCGGTGTACATATTCAACGGAACATCCACACCTACAAATACGCACAACTCCAACTCCATCGTGTAACGACTGGGAGTAGTCTTCGTCCGAGGATACGCAACTAGTTAGTATGCAGCATCGTAGGGTCGATGTACGAGTAGGTCGAGGTAGGTGCAGCAACGGGACATCCTCCGTTGTGCCCCACCAGCAAGTGGTGTACCGTCTTCGTGACTGTATCGTACACCAACATGTCGAAATCATCACAATCGTCTTGTAGTGCCCGCCCGCCGGCATAGGCGACTACGTACTGCGGCGGGAGTCGGACGAGATATCTACCCGGTCGGACACGATTCAAACCGGTGGGGGTCACGAATAGAGACAACTCAGATGTGCTGATTTGGAGCGATCCGCCTGTATTCGAGTGCGACCCGCCGCCTGTATTCGAGTGCGACACGTCACCCACCCGAATCACGGTGGCCATACCCGGATTGTGCACCTCATCGTGCACGAAGATGCGGGCTTCACTTACACGCCCTTCCCCGTTGCCGTTGTTGGAGATATACCCTAACAGTATACACCACTGAGGTTCGGACACCACCTCAGGCGAGTATCCAATGTTAAACATCGATGCTAGGTTACCCATTGTTTTGAGTGTGGGGGTTTGATACGTGTGTAATATCACTACAAAAAAAAAATCATTTTTATGATTGACCTATGTGTTTATAAGCATCGTTTGAATCGTACACGAACGTACCGATAGTAGGTACATCCGTGACGTGTGTTGAATCCGATTGGTAGATATTATCTTTTTAAACAACGTTACAAATGTTAAAAAAATAAAGTGGTGAATCTCAACCAACAAAAAAAAGAAATATTATTTTATAAAACGTATTGAAAACAAAAATTACATAAATCAAAAATATCGTATACGCCACCAACACACGTCGTTACGAATTACGAAGAGTCGTACCGTTCGGGATGCGTGCAGTAGTCGAAAAGGATTGGGAAGCCCTTTGCAAAACGCATCATTTAGAGGCACGTATTAGATGGGCAACAACCAAACCGACGACGCTCGTAAAAACAGTTGGTGGTCAGACGATTGGTGCGCAACGAAAAGACGCCGAGAAGAAAGAAAAGGAATGGGGTAATTCGATGATAGGTCAAACGAACAATGGACAATGGACCACTTTATTGGGAGAAACCCTCGTATATGATTTACTTACGGTAAGGGGTGAGAACCCTCGTAAAGTCGCACGAAAGGGTGGGTTTGAACCAGATTGGGAAACCGATAAATATATATACGAAGTGAAAACTTCTAACTGGTGGGTACGTGGTACGGCAGGCGAAAAGGTGCTGGGCACTTGGATTAAGTATCAGGAAATACCTGAACTGTATGGGAAACCGTTACGGATTGTGTGTGTCGCAAATCAAGAGTATGAATTAGAATATGGTAAGGTGCGTTTTTTTGGAGACCGTGTTACCAACAAAACGAAACAAGTGTTAGCGTTAGCTGCTCTTTGGCGAATAGAGTATATAAAATGTAGCGACCTCGTATCGCAAATCGAAGCACAAATCGAATTGAATCGTAGTTATTAATTATAAATGACAACTTCGGTTGTTGTCGAACCCGGTTTCTTAGAATTAATCGCCCTTCTGGCCACAATTGCATCACAGTTGTATTCCTTAAAACTGTCGGTGACTAATTCCACATTTGCGTTACTCATTACAAATTTGATGTCACCTAATTTGTGTATTTCACTGAATAGCAATTGGTGCATTTCAAGATTAAATCCACCAGCGACATATCCGACAAAAGAGTTGGTTGTTTCGGGTGCATAGGGTGGGTCTACATATACGAAATCTCCTTCTGTAACATGTTTGAGGGACTCCGTAAAACTGCACTGTGTAAATTCGACATTTTGAATCAAATCGCTAATGTAATTTAAATCGGTTTCGGATATGATGGCAGGTGTTTTCTTGTAATGTCCGTATGGAACATTGTATCCGTTTGGTCCTTCGCGATACATTCCTCTAAAACACGTCTTGTTGATAAACATAAACAGAGCAGAGCATTCAATCGTAGTTTTGTCTATATTGTTATATTTGTTTCGTATCCAATAATAATAACTTTCCTTTGAAGTCGTGCCCTCTTCAATCGTAGTCGGTTTTCGATTAATGACCGTTCCCGTTAGGCTGTCATATTCAGTAAGATACAACTGTATCAATCTATACAATTCATCTTTGCTGTTCTGTATGTGTTTATACACATTGATTAGAGCACCATTGATATCAGATGCACAAATTCTATTTTTAATTACGATTTTCTTTTGTTTTTGTAACGATAGAACGTACAGTAAAACACTCCCACCTCCCAGAAACGGTTCGTGGTAATTCTCCATTTCACTTGGTACTTTTGAAATAATAGTATCCATAATCTGGGTTTTACCTCCGACCCATTTCAAGAACGGTCTCTGTATCTTGTGTTCGGTCGTGGGTTCGGTCAGATGTGTGTCTGTCAGAACGACACATACACCATTTTCAACTGCTGTATCGGCAATTGTCATCATCGTATCCGTATTAGGTTCACAAGTAGTGACACAAGGTGTTTTGCGTTTATGATGAGAGTCGGGGTGACATTTATGATAAACCCCATTGTCACATCGTTCGTCGCTAGATGTAACCATGTTCGTGATAGATTGTTACTATTTACGTGCAGACCATGTCTGACAAACACCTTTTTTATTAATTTAATATTCAAATATTCGTAAGTCGGTGTGCGACTTGTTTAGATGCGTGTAAATACGAGTCCAACCCATCCCAGATGTGTTGTAATCTGTTCACCGCGCGATTGCTGCGAACTGAATACCGACCACGGCGGTCACTCGACCGCAGGTGGGTGGACGTGGGGTGCGAAAACAATTCCCTTTTGTGGTTAACATACTGATCAGTTCATTTGAAGCGTGTTGCCCATTTTGGTGTGCACACTTTGCGTGTCTCTTTTTTTATAAGAAGTGTTATAATAGATAATAATAGAATCCGCCCAATCAATGCATCTTGTCGTAAAGGTATTGCTTGTGTTGCTTAGTCTGTCACTTATAAGTGTCGTCATTCATATGTGTCGAAAACCGGACGCTCTGCCGACGGAAGGGTTTGAAAATATGGATATGGGTGGTGAGACCGATACTCATTATAATAATTCGAATAATACAAACGATGCATCGGCCGTATATTTACCCGACCCACCGGTGGGTAGGCAACTGTCGGCATACACACACGACCCATATGCGGATACGACAGTACCCACACCAACACCAAATGCATATCCACACGTGAATTCAGACGACGATGGAGTGAGTGTGTGCAGTGACGAGGAGGCTGGTCCATCTGCTGAATATGGGATGGAATCTGAAACAGACGACGACGAACCCGAACCAGGACCAGGACCACTTGCTGCCACGCCCGGCTGTTCGGTCACGCACCCAAACACACCGATCATACCTTACGGGTACACCTACTTCCCGCACACTTCGTGGAGTGTGCCCCAGAAGCGCCCGCCGGTGTGCACGCCACGTGCACAACCGGTCGTTGTCCCGACCTACACGTCAGGTGTTCCGGAAAGCGCATTAGAAATACAATCGTCCACGAATCAGTACCACCCACCGACCACGTACAGCAGTAATAACACGATTCCAAAAGAAACCCGAATCGCCAATTCGTACTACCCGGGGTACAGTAGCACCATATCGGAATGAACAAAAGTGCCTGCCAGTATGAACCATACAAAATATGGGGATGTGTTTTCAAGTCATATTACAAGATACAATTTATAAGTTCTATGATACACGTTTGCAAGGATGGATGCCGTCTCCATCCGCAAAACGAATTTCTCATATCGCACGCTATAGTGTATCACAGTGTATCAGATTTCGATTTATTGTTATTTTTTTTTAAAGAAAGTCTTTGCATAGTTGGGATCATAGTTGGGAAGTATGCGCCCATTTAGTGTATACATATGAATTATGTGAACGAGTTCGTTCTGGATGACCAAACTTTCGCACATATCAAAAATCGCTTACGAAAACTCAAGGTACGCAAGCGATACAAGAAAGCGTTGATTTATTATCCCAAGAAGGGGAAATACCTAGAATCCGAAAAGAGGCATAGTTTGAAAGCAACCTTTTTTGACACACAAATAAGCAATTGGGTGAAAGACACATTGCCACATAATATCGAGATTTCCGAATACGAACACATTGACATATTACATTACAGTCAAGGTCAATATTTCAAGGAACACACAGACTATGTGAACACATTCCCGAACAGTGCTATACAAGTGTCGATCATAATTGGACTTCGGAATACTCACCAGGGCGGGACGACGATCCGAGTCGGAGATGAAACCACAACATACGGTAGCCCGATTCGCAAAGGAGGCGTATTGGTCTTCGACAGTATGTTGCCTCACTCGGGAGAGTATGTCGTTGGCGAGAAAGAAGTGTTAGTATTGACAGGGTATTTGTTCCCCGAACGAGTTCCGTCTACATCGTGGGAAACACATTACTGTGACAAGATACGGTGCTTAGCGGTTCATACCGAAAGACGCGCGTATTACGACGAGGACGGTGGGGAATACGACAACGAACGCTATCACACAGTTCACCCCTGTTATTACTTGTATCAAAACCGAAAGTGTATCGCAACGTACGACACACAATACGAAGCAACGTGCTACCGCATGAAGGATGATTCATCGCCGCTCGTGGATGATCTGCACAAAGAGCAACTTCGGTTGATGAAAGATCGCAACCGTCAACACATTGCCGATTCTGCAGCGGCATATCCAATACTCAAAAAGATGTTGCAACGAAAGAATGTAATCGACTGTTTTCACCAATGCCGTACCAACAAACAACACCACGAAACAGTCTATCGGTACGAACGAGAATTTTGCAACGGCGGGGATGACTACGACACGGTGGAAATCCCCGATATGTTTGTCTCGACACATTGCAAACACTTCAGTATTGCGGTTTACAATAAGAATTATTATGCTTTTTGGTTACATAAGATATTCGATACGCATTGTTCGGGGAGTCGCATTATGATTGATATGATTGAGATGCAGGCATTTCTGGATATCTAAATAATCAGTCAGCATCAGAGGTCTCCCTCTGTCGAACAGACGATAGACTGTACGTCGGGATTCAGTCTCGTTGCACCAGTGCACAGACCCCATCCCACCCGTGGAGGCATTCTGTGTGTGGGTGTGTGTATGGGTGTGGGTGTTTACCAAATAAGCATGGGGGTGTAAAAATAACCTTTCGTAAAGAACACTATTCTAATTTTATTTAGTATGTAATAAGTAGACATATAATGATAACCAAATTGATCGGGTTGCTCGTGTTGTGCGTGTTTATTTTTTTTATGATGGGTTGCTGGACCAATGCCCAGGACACAATGCGTACAACCCACCAGATCGAAACCTTCCAAAGCGAATTCGCAACGGATGTGCATGCTGACCTGACAACTCTGTTTGATGCGGATGATGGCAGTCCGGCAGAGAGCCAACCAGGAGACGCACCCGCACCACTACCACTGCCGAGCACAGGTTGGAACGAAACGAAGACCGTGTATCACCCGCTGATAGACAAAGTGTCTAGTCAGAAAAAACAATATTCGCAGGCATCCGCACACCAGCAGCAAGAAGCGGTCGTCCAGCGCACACTAGAAGAAGCGAACACGCTGTTGCGGTACCATTCGCAGAATGTCACGAAACACACGGTCGCTGCCGATAAAGCGAAACAAAAGGTGGCCTACCACGCAAACATGAAGGCGTCTCTCGTATCCAAACCGACACCGTCACACGCGACGCACCAACGCGCGAACGAACACGATTGGAAGACACACGATGTCAAAGAGAAAATGCACACGTCGAGTATGTTGCACCATCAGAAGCAAGCGGCACGGCACCAGAAGAAGGTTGCCCACTATGCGACCGCGCAACAAGGGTATGCGAAGAAAAAGAGGTATCACCAACAGCAGAAGAAGACACATTTAAACGAGGGGCACAACACGGGACACTTTGTGTACCCCGATAACTACGCACACCACCACCCCGGTTATTACAACGAGTGGGACGTGCTGCACGACCGCTCGGAGCGCTCGCGACGCGCGCAAGACATTCAGAACAGTGCCCCATTTGCGATCGACGAGGTCGACCCGGAACACAGCAACGGGTTCGTATTAGAACAACCCGTTTCGTACGAGAGTGCTGTCCCGCACACACACCTGCAGCAATACGGACACCGCGAATACCCGGAGAGCACGTGGAGTGCACCCCAGACCGATTCCCCCGTCTGTTTGCCAGCGATTGAAATGGAACGCAAACCAGTACACTTGGGGAACACCTACGCCACCCCAGAAGACGATTTCCGGGTTGGGTACTTGATGCCCCGATTCCACTACAAAGAGGTTCGGGAGTATTGAACATACGCATTTGGTTTATAAACAAACTGTTCATATGTGTGGTGTGTTCAAACAAAATGATTATTATTTATTGAATCTTACTACTTAGCACAAACCGCGAACAACCCAGTGTAAGACAAATCGAACGCTCTATCTATCTATCTATCTATCTATCTATCTCACAGTATGACAACGTCCGAACAGCAAAAGGCCAAGATCATGAACGGAGTTGATTCCGGATGCACCCAAGCCTGGAGAGACTACTTAGGGTATCGCAACTCAGCAGACACGAAGGATGCTCACCACTACATGTCACAGTTATGCGCTCGGCAAGGCGAGAAGGTCCGCGAAGAGCATCGTCGCAAGGGTGCGTAGCGAGTCCGCTCTGAAGAAAAAAAAATGTCTTGATGAATCACTAACGACCTACACAATCGATTCATATGGGCAATTTTTTTTCAGAACCCCAACCGATCAACGTTATATTGAAATACGTTGGACCTCGCACGCGTGCGATCCCCGGGTTCACCAACGAAAACGGGTTCACGTTGCAGTACACCTTACTCAGCGGATTCAACACGGTTGCCACACTGTTGCCGATGACGCAACAACACGGAATTCCGAAAGGGAATGGTATTATCGGATTCACCCGGCATCCGGGAGCACTGTCAACCGACATGCTCCTTGCAAACGAAACCATACGCGATAACGAAACGCTTTTCATAGTTGTATTGTAGTTGTATTGCCCACACCCACACGTATTATGTGCAAGTCTGGTATTATGTGCAAGTTTGGTATGATGTGGTATGGTAAAGGTGTGTTCACACTTCAACCGATGTTTCGCGCAATCCGGCAGGTGTGCTCCTACCCAACGGCATAGCGAGTAAAGACCGTCCCGGTTCCGTTTCGGCATCGAGTCCGTGCAACCCGTACTTGTCCGGTCCGCTACGACGCAACGCCTTTTGCGTGGTAGTCTGTGCGGTGGTGGTGGTTGTACTTACGAGACCGTCGGCATCGTCGGTTACGGCTTCAGGATAAGGTCGGAATTTCCAGGTGTTGTTCTTCTCGGTGCTCAATTCAATATGTTTTCGGGAGCGTCTCAGATGGTTGCGGATCGCAGTGCAATACAGACCCAGTTGTTTTTTTGCATCTTCGTCTAGCATCTGTTTCTCATATGCCTTGCGCGTGGCACGCAGTTGAATGTTATACGGATGCAAGTACTTCTGTGCGTAGTACTGTTGCAGTATAGTGACACCGGTGGAGGCGCGTACCGGGTAATGATTTCGCCTTGGTTTGCGCGTTGCGGTATCTGTCGCCTTGTCGTACAGTTTACTTGCGAGTATGAGTTTCTGTTTCAACCCTAAATTCGGATACTGCTCGGCAACCGTTGCCTTGCACTCTTCCCAATTCGAACACTTTGTGGCAGCGGTCTTGCGAATGTACACGGGTTTGGATGTGTCTACCAATGCGTACAGTCTTTGAATCGTTGTTCTAGTTTTGGAAACCTCTTTTAACTTGAATCCGAACTGTTTCAGAAAGGAAATCATTGTGGTTGTGCCATTTCCGTTGTACACCAGATTGTGCGCACCAAAGACCTTGTCGGCATATTCGGTTGCTGCCGTCAGCAATCTGGAACGGATGCCCTTTTTGTCAGAGTAATGATTCTTATCTAAAACGTACTCGTCGTACTTGCAATCTATGCAAATGTCATCCAGTCGCAAGTAGGCGAGCGTCGTGCGAGCGTCTTTGGTCTGGTTCGTTTTGGAGATGAACGTTGGTGGGACAAAGGTGAACAACACGCTAGCCACAATGGATTCGCTGTGCAGACGATGACTGAGGGGCAGCACTGCCACGACCGCCAGTTTGTGTGGGCACCTGAGATAGGTTTCTAAATGTGTGTGTTGCAGCAGCTGCGCAATGGTGTATGTTGGCGACGTGACATGTTGGATGATCTGGTGCAACCTTTCTGACCACGTGTACACGTCAATCTGGTTTTCTTGCAACACATCCATACTTCCGTCCAGCTCTTTCACTTTCACATTCGGCCCATAAAAGTATTTGAGTTTTGCGAGACTGTGCGCAGGCGTTCGCGCCTGGCCTTTCGGAATAAGTGCGCTGTCGGCAGCGGATAAGTAGGTGTTCATCTGTGTGAGTTGGAGCGAATCTGCAGATTCCATATGACGCATCAGTCTGGATTTTTTGGACGTTTCGTCGTACTCCTTCGCTTCTGGGTGAACGACACTGCGGTACGCACGGTTGATGTCTTGAAGCGAGTACACCGTCAAGAACGAATGCTTCTGTCGGAGGAGGCGTGTGTCTCCTCTGTCAGAAGGCAGGTGGCGCAACACGTGTGCCTGTTCGGACTCCGTCATAAACACTGGGAAATGAAGCACGCAGGCGGTGGCCGTTTCAACGCGACAGTACGACTGCACCAGTTTGCGTTCATAGTGCCCGGTCAAATGCAAATGCAGAAACATGTGGTTGGGTGTCGGGTTGTCGATATTATGCTCTCCCGGCAACTGTTGCAGCAGGGGGATGTCAAACTGTAGTTGGTACGTCTGTGACGAACGTTCGTATTGTTCTCGGTAGTACGTTTCGGTTGCCGCACCATTACCATCTGGTGTGTTTTGTTGAGGTGTCCGTATGTGCAAGAAGGCATTGATTTCGTCTGGTAGTTTAATTCGGGTTTGGCTTCTGCGTTGGATGGGAACATTCGTCCCCACGAATGATTTGGTATCAAATCCCAGATAGGTTTGAGCGTCTTCCATTGTTATATCTATCTACACGTGATAATTTTACAAACGATTATTTGTGGGTAATAGAGTGTATTACAAAAAGTTTGGACAGTCATTAAATGGTGTATATTAAATTGTGGTACTAAATTGTATATTCGAATGATCTTAAAAAGTGTGATCGTGTCTCTGCTCATTTTGTTGGTACTAATCTGCGGCATACGCGCACTCGCACTGCACGAGCAGTACGCTGACGCTGATGCTGATGCGGATGCGCTCGCCGCACAGCAACCGTTTTTTTCACCAATCGTTGCGAATGCCACGAAAGAGAAAGGTTGTGCGAACCCCGATGCGTGCTGTCCGATCTTATATGATAGGAAAAATCACGGTTGCAATAACTTTTATTTCGATAACGAATCTCTTTTCAGTTCGACCGTCGCAATCATTGGTGAACACCCGGCACCCGAACTCCCCGCATCACCGACAGTGGCAGGGCTTCCACTTGCGCAATCGATTCACGGAAATACGGGGAATACTCTGCTCTTTCGTTCGTACGGGGGGGGCACAGGCAGTGCGGTGTCGTTGCTTGACGCGTGCAACCAATCGATTGTGGGACACAACACCCGTCTGAATGCAACGCAAACACAGATCAACACCGATGCAACGCAACTCCGGCAGTTGGACAAAGACCTCGGTGAGATGAAGGAAAGCACTCGTTCGTTGAACACCCAGAGCCACGCATTCGCAAACGAGACTCAGCAGCAGAAGCACACGGCTTCCCAAATATACGACACCCACTGCCAATCGAATAACGCGAACACCGTAAAAATGTGTTCAAATCTAAAGGCGTTTACAACACCCTGAATGTATCTTGTTACAGTTACCGTTACAATGCGTGGAAGAAGGTGTTATTAAAAACGCTTTGAACAAACCCGGAATGACGGCGGCTGTTATTTTGGAAAGACTCCTGAGGCGTTGTGGTTACTGCCGGTGTGGATGGTGTTCCGAGACTGGCGCGACTTGCTGTGCCAGCAGCACAAGTTGCCTGATTCTTCAGGATTGTAATGTTTTTCTCAAGTTCGTTTTGATAATTCGTATTTGCGACTGTGTATTTATGTGTTTCTGCCGAAAGTTCGGATTGCAGTTGTTTTATTTGGCCATTCAATGCCACGACTTCTTTTGTGCACGCATTTTGGGATTGGAGGTTGCTGTTGATCCCACCGAGTAACGCGTGACTGGCAGACGAAACAGATTGGGCGTTGTTACTCTTAGCAATCGCATCGGATATGCTTTGCTTTGCGGCCGCCACACTCTGTGTATTCTGGTGAACCGTAGCGTTTATCTTATCGACATTTGTTTGTAAATCAGATACATTTTTATTGATTACATCGTTATACTCTTTCCACACAGTTCGTAATGTGGGACAGTTCGTATCACCACTGCTTTTGCAAAACTCGATTTGTTGCATCGCAGACAGAACCCCCGGTGGAGTCGCATATGTGGTCGTTGTGGTGGGGGGGAAAGTTGATGCGGTGGTTGCAGTGTCGGTGGTGGGGGCGGGCGCAACGATCGTAATCTGAGAATCAAACGAGGCAGGTGCATTAAAATTATACTGGCATTTTGGACCACCACGTATCTCGTTCATTGCGCAAGATTTATTACTGGAATCGGACACGTACAGATTCGGTTGACACTGTGGCAACGTTCTGGCATTCTGAGAGGAAGCGCGTGCGGAACCATTCGGTGCTACCCGTTGCGTTAAGAATGGTTCAGTTGAGGTGTCCCATATAATGCGAAGTATGACACCGATCGCAAAGACAACAATAAGGTACGCAATGACTTGTGTGACCGTAACGGATTTCATTTGTGCGTACAGTGTATGAAACGATTTTGATAAATACATTTTTTTTTTCGGCATAATGTATATTATTAGTATCTATATATTGAGTTAACAGCAAGATTATTTATTTGGTTTCGAGTCGTGTAGCGATCGACATGGCTTGCAATTCTTGAGACAACAATTTGAACCCGTATGGAATCCGCAATTCAGTCACATCCATATCACATCGGTCTTCCTCGAACGTTTCGCATATATTTTTCTCCTTGTTGACGGCAGAAATCAAACCACTCTTTTTGCCGACGTGCATTGCATACCGATCGCTCATATCCAACATACGCTCTTTCAAGAACGACCCTGCTCCGTGCCCAATAATGCAATCGCGCTCCATTTCTCCAATCCGCAACCCACCATCGCGAGAACGCCCTTCGGCAGGCTGGCGGGTGAGCATCACTTTCGGACCCGTCGAACGAGAATGCATCTTATCTTCCACCATATGTTTCAGGCGTTGTTGATAAATCGGACCCATAAAAATGGCACACGGGATCTGTTCACCGGTTTGACCGTGTGTCAGGATTTCGTTCCCATTCTTTTCCATACCACATTTTTCAAGCAACTCGCAGATCGACTCGTAGTTCATATCGTTAAACGCAGTGCCGTCCCCACGCATACCCAGATGCACGCCACATTTTCCCAATATAGATTCGTACAATTGCCCCATTGTCATTCTCGACGGAATACAGTGCGGATTGATAATGATATCTGGGGTCACGCCGGTCTTCGCAATGAACGGCATATCTTGCTGACAAAAGAGATTCCCCACTGTGCCCTTTTGTCCGTGGCAACTGCTAAACTTATCACCCACGCCCGGAATACGAGTTGATCGAACACGCACTTTCACAAACCGATATCCATCTCCATTTTGTGACTCAAATGTAGTGTCTGAAATACCCGATTCGTTGTGGCGAAGGGTCGTGCTGTGATCGTGCATCGGTTTCTGTCCGTTCAACTTTTGAGATTCTCGTATCGGGACTGTTTTTCCAATGATCACATCACCACCCTTTAGCACCATATTGGGTTTTGCAAATCCATCCTTGTTCAGAGCATTGTACGAACCGGGTTTCAATCCACGCGTATTATGTGGATCCGGATTCATAAACTTCTCCTCTTCCCCCGTAATCGAATTTTTCCGCTCGTCATCTTTATACGTTCGGTAAAACGTAGAGTGGTAAAATCCACGGTCTACCGAATCGCTGCAAATGATCAACGAATCCTCCTGATTGAACCCGGAATAGGACATAATCGCAACAATCGCATTTCCGGCACTAGGCATGCTGTCTTGATTAATCAGCGACGCAACGCGTGTTTGCACAAGCGGTTTCATTGGGTAATTCAACACGTTCGCAAGCGAATCCAATCGTTTGCTGAAATTTGTGCAGTACAACCCCATCGATTGTTTACCCATTGCCGACTGGTACGTATTGCGTGGACTTTGGTTGTGGTCGGGAAAGCAAATCGTAGATGCCACCACACCCATAATCATAGACGGGTGAATCTCGGCATGTGTGTGCTGCGGTGTTGCCGGGTGCTTTTCGCTGTCAAAATGCATCTGGATCAGCGTATGTTCCACTTCGTTTGCATCAATGTATTCAACCACCGATAGATGGTATTTCCCCTTTTCATCGTGGTAACCAATGACCAAGTCGTTCCAACGAATCGTCTTGTTCTTGAGGCGTTCGCGGGTTGTTTTCGTGAACGTGTGCTTACCATTTTGCATAATAAACAGTGGACGAATCAGACGCCCACCTTCAGTATATATGTGGAATTCTTTTTGCGAAATTTGGAACGATACAGACGTGTGGGGGTGAATCACTCCGCGACGACGCATCTTAACCAACGACTGTTTTAGCTCGTGCGGTTCGGAGGTGTATGCGATTGGTTTGCTGTTGACATAAATCAACACCACATCTTTTAACACAATTGGATCAATGGTCGAAGCATTGAACTCTGTTGCCAGATCAGAAGATAGCACCACTTCCGTAACTTGCTGCGGACTTTCGTCAATCGTAATCGTACTCAATACCGACAAATTCTTGACCACACCAATGGATGCACCTTCTGGTGTTTCGCACGGGCACACATACCCCCATTGTGTGCCATTCAACTTACGCGGTTCAATCAGTTTGCTGGTCTTGTCAATTGGTGTGTTGATACGACGAAGATGTGAAAGGGTTGCCAAGTAAGACAACCGGTTCAACACGTGGGCAACCCCAAGTGTCCACGTAGATTGCGAATGGGCGGCGTTTTTCATTCCCCACGTGCCCGTCGCAAGTGCATATTTCAAACCACTTTCCAACGTGGTCGTTTTGATCACCTTATACAAATTGGTTTGGTTCAACAAGTCATCAATTTTCTTTGTGTATTTCCAATTTCCATTGTTCATTTCTTTCACAAATCCACTGCGGATTTCTTTAATCATCTTCATCAAATACTGACGACACAGATTCGATAGCAGGGCACCGGCAGTATCCACTCTCTTACACGCATAACTGTCTCTGTCATCTTGAGGAATGAACCCCATCTGGAAAAGCAACAGTTTGCGAACCATTTTCCCCAAAAAAAACGTCTTCAAAGCGTTGTCTTCGCCCAAGTGGGGCAAAATGTCAAATTTTAGCATATCATTCACTGCCCGGATTCGTTTGTCGTCTGTGATCTTTTGTTCGCGCATATTGTTGTACACATTCGTTTGTTTGGATAAATATTCTTGTGCACAATGCTGTGTCGAAATCGGCGAACTTTCTTGCAAGGCAGGTTGCAAGAGTTGGAGAAGCGGCATAATATGTGCGTCATCGACATCATACACGATTCGCTCCACAATTTCACGATCCGATTCAATCCCAAGTGCGCGGAACAACACAAAAATCGGAATCGGTGTCCTGAACTTGGTACACGATACATATATCAAACGCCCCATCAATCCATCCTTTGCCGTGATTTTCACCGTCAAGGTGCGTGGCGACATTGCACGAATCGGAGAGACACTACGAACTTCTGTAATGTGAGAGAACTTTGCGGACCGCTTGTCGTGAAAGCAGAAAATCATATTCTCTGCTTGCCGCTCTTGCGCAATAAGAACCTTCTCCGAACCATTTATGATAAAGTATCCACCAATTTCATGCTTGCATTCTCCCCTCAAAGAAAGCGGCAAATGTGTGCGCTGACTGAGCACACACAGTTCGGACATCAGCATCACCGGTATTTTACCAATATTTACATTACACACTTTCCGTTCGTGTAAAGACGACTTCTCCAATTTGTCTCCCGAATGGACCGTCACCTCTAGTTTAATATCCACATAAATATTGCTACTGTACGTTAGGTTGCGCAGTCTGGCAGTTGCAGGTGTCATCGGTTTGGTGCTGCCGTTGTTTTCGTGAATAATCGGCATATTGTACGTCATATTACTCAAATAGATTTTCACTTCCGTTTCGTATTTGCTATTGGCTTCGTTGTAATTGTGCAGAATGCTGATTGGATTGTATTGTTCCGCAATTTGCGGAAACTGAGACAATATGAACTTGTTGTAACTGCTGATTTGATGTTGCACCAACACACTGCGATCACAACGAAACAACGTGTCAATCACATCCCACGACGTTTCGGACGTTTCGGACATAGTCTTCACACGAAATTGCTTATTTCAAATGAGTTTGTATTTATGGGTGGTATGCTGGGTCAGTGCGAACCAATTTGTGTTTTTTTATATTTTAAAAACAGACGAATGTGGTTCGTGCTGTCTGCCAGGTCTGATGATGCTTTTATCTGATTGTTTAACTATAATATTGAAACCATCAGAAAACAGCATACGTACCCATTTTAGGGAAAGGCGAAACCGAATCATATATATATATATATATATATATATACTATCGACGAACACATTTCGCACTGCTTCTGCTTCTGCTTCTGCTTCTGCTTCTGCTTCTGCTTCTGCTTCTGCTTCTGCGGTTGCTTTGTCATCAGTTACTTGTTATAGTTCTGCTTCTGCTTCTGCTTCTGCGGTTGCTTTGTCATCAGTTACTTGTTATAGTTTTGCTTCTGCTTCTGCGGTTGCTTTGTCATCAGTTACTTGTTATAGTTTTGCTTTTGCTGTTACGTTAGTACTTTCACACAGTGTTGTGTCTTTGTCTGGCATATCGGTGTTAACCATCGCCTGTAATTTTGTAGAATCCGTAATGAACATCCCCTGATCATCGGGTGCAATGAGATTACCACTACTGCCAATGGTATTGTTGTTGTTGTTGTTATTCACTATGAAAAAGGTAACATCAGACGACAATGGTTCGGACAGCAGACCGTCACGGATCAGAGTGTATGTTTTTTTAAAGGAACTGGCTTCTCCGTCTTGCACATCTGGCAGACGGGGGGCAGGTTGTTGTTGTGTATTCTTTAAAAACGCTGTCACCGACGACCCAAACCGGGTTTGGTTTCGTTTGATAAGTTCGCAGTATTTGACAAGCGAATATGCCATTATTATTTTGTAGTCATATGTCGACGATTCAATCATTTTCTTCATCCATGTGACTGTGTCAACCGGGTGTAATCCCTGTGTTTCAAACACAATGTTTTTACCTTCGAGAATCGACTGTTTGATCCGTGTATCAAACACGTATTCTACACTATTTTTTAATGTATAACCATCTGCACACGCGCCAGTCTCATTTGATTCATCACTCACTTTACTAAGTGTGCATTCGTTGGCTTTACAGCACGTTCGATTCAGACGTGTATGGAAATAAGCGGTATTCATGGATTGAATGAACCCCTCGTCTGTTTCAAGTTTCTTCGTATCACACGTAGTGTCTGCACATTTTTTCGCTATAAGAAGTGTGCTTATTTCTTGTTTGTAGTATGGGTGCTGCTCAACCAGATCATCTATTAAAAAAGGTTTGAAACTTTTGCGGAAATCAACGATTGGTATGCTGACATTATCACGTGTATGCAACCCGGTAATTGCTTTGTCTTTGAGAGTTGATTTTCCGCTACCGGTTGGACCGTTCGTAATAATAATGTATTTGGTTTGTCCTGCGACTGCTTGTGCAGGTGAGGTCGAATGCGGATTCGTACCACCCTTCTGTTTTGTATTATGACAAGTTCGATTCACACGTGATTTCTTTTTTTTAGAGTTATAGTTAGAGAACGCCCTTTGTCGTTTTACCGATACACGACCCTTACCAGAAACTCTCCGGCCGCCACGTGGTCCTTTTTCTTGATGACGAGGGTTGGTAATGTGTCTTTTTTTTTGTAAACGGTTGTTCCGACGAGTGTACCACATTTTGTTATTTTAATTATAGCAAATAAAAAAAAATGAAAATGGTGTAATATCATTTTTCATTTTTTAAGTATTTGTCGGTGTGTCCCCACCTACAACACCCTCTTCACGAGTAACCACTCGTACAGATACACCGGCAGCAGGTACACGAATGCATTCATATTCATCAGCAACGAGCACACCGCGGCAGTTGCGAACAGAACCGAGTTGTATAACGATCGTTTGGATACATCTTGGATACACAGTCGCAACCACAACCAGGCAATCAGCACGTACGACACGACCTTGCCAAGCGGACATATTTTAGACTCGTACAGACCAGTCGATACAGGGTGTTTGAAGAAATCGCTCACGTCTTGGTGTTGGATGAGTATTTCAAAAGGGTGGTGGAAGGATACAGTCGTTTTGAACAGATTGTACATATAAAAGATAAACAGTCCCTCGATCGAGTTCAGAAAGAATATGAAATTCGTAGTCATCGTGTACTGGACTCTACTTGGGATACTTAGTGTACTTGGTGTGTACTTGGTGTGTCCGTGTTGTACTTATTATACTTACTCACACGTATACGACCGCTACGCTAACCGATTATATTCAACTTGCTTGCCCGTTGAAAACGGAGATAGATTAGATATAATGTATGCGACGAAGTTTTTATCGCTGTCGTTTCCCACTGTGGTACTCTACGAACAGTTGTATTTCTTTCTTCTGACTCGTTGGTCGTATGGCGTCCGGGAGGGAGGTGTCCATCACCTGTTTGAACCAGTTCAGGTCAATGTGCAACGCAAACATCTTCTTCTGGATACAAATGTTTGCGTGCGCGCAATCTGCAGACTGGGTGCGAAACTCGGTGCTAAACTCTTTTTGCTTCTCAAACTGCACCCGTTTCAAGAAGGCGCTCTCGCTCGCCCTCGACGTGCTGCTGCTGCTGCTGCTGCTGCTGCTGCTGCCCTTGGTGGTGGTGTGCCGGGTCACCCACAACGCGTACCGTTCCGCGCCGCTTTTGGTGTAGCACGCTTCCTTGAGCAGATCCAGCGCTTTGTGTGGCGCGGCATAGGTGTCAAGCGCAAAGCACAGTTGTGACTGCGAGTGGGTGCCGTCGGTCGGCACATCGAAGGACCAGAACACCTCTTCTTTCTCTTTCTGTTGCCGCGCGTTGGTGAAGAACACGTGGCATACGTTGGCAGTTAACACGGATTCCGGCGTGCGCGTGCTCGTTCGCAGCCACGCGCGAATACTCCACAGCGACGAAGCCGCGTATTTCTGAATGTGCGCGAGGTCAGTTGCTCCCAACTTGCCGTACCCGTACGTGTGCAAGACCTGGTGGTTCTCGCGACCGAACGTGGCGTGCAACGGTTTGTAGAGCAAGTAGGGCAACGATGATGCGGGCAAGTCTGCGGCAATGCTTTCAGGAAGGTAGATGTGCAGGTTGGTGATGGTTTGCAGTGCTTCGATTGCCTGACGAACATCGGTGGGGAGCGTCTCGCTGGGAGACCAGTGCGAGCTGCAGATGAACGACTGACCCTTGTATACGAGTCGCTCGTGTCGGTGCGCGCCCGGCAACGACTTGTGCGGGTGGTTGTGTTGGTGGTCTGGGGAAGGCATACGGATCGGTTTCGTTTGTACGAGCATATTGGGATACTTCTTATTCAAATACTGAAAGGTCGTCGCGCTGGCATACATGTGTTCAAGTTGCCGCAGCAACTCGCGTTCTGTGTGGGTGACCGTCGTGTGCGGTGCTTCGCCGAATTGTATCGGGTAGAACACGCTGCTCTCCTGGGCATACCTCGCATTCTTGCGAAACACCTGGGTGCACACGTCGCGGATGTTGCTCGGCGAATAGGTCGACGGTTGGTGGAATGTTTTTGCGATATACAATAAGGCGTCGTCGTCTATACCAAAACACGCAGATACAATGTCGTACAACTTGTCCGGGTCTGTGTTGTGGGTGTGGTGGGGGGGGGACGTCTGGTGCGAAGAGTGAAAGACAGATTGGTAGTATTGTGAAAAATTGTATTTCAGCAAATTCACGATGGTGGGCGTGTCCGGCAAGCGCACATATATCTGCTCCTGAAACCGACTCAGCACCGCATCGTCCAGTTGCCAGGGGTAGTTGGTTGCTGCCATCACGATGATGTTGGCACGGGTTTGAAACCCATCCATCATCTGCAGGAGTGTGTTGGTCGCGCTCGCCTGTGTGCCGGCTGGGTCGTCGTCTTCGCGACTTCTCGCCAGCGAATCGACTTCGTCCAAGAAGATCACCCCGACCGTTTGCTTGGCAGTTTCGCGCGCGTGCTCCAGTGCCTGCAAGTGCACGCACTGGAAGTAGCGGGTGATCTTCTGTTCGGTCCCGCCGACGTGCTTGTCTTTGAGGGTGTCGATCGTGGGCGAGAAGAACAGTATGTCCACCGTGGCACTCATCTGGTGCAACGTGTTTGCGGATGCTTTGGCGAACATCGTTTTGCCGGTGCCGGGTGGTCCGTAGAACAAGAAGCTCCGGCGCATCTTGAACAGCAGTGGCTGCTGGAACGGGCGCACAATCCCGTCAATAATGTCTTGCTTGATGGCGTCGTTGCCCACCATGGACGCCAGCGTAACGCGTTCAAACGACAGCGTGTCGACGGGGCGTACCGCGCCGCACTCGTCGGGCACTCGCTGGCCACCCGCACCGGTGCGGGAGGGTTGCTGCGACGACGACGACGACGCAACTGACAGGTCCACGGCGTCACCCAATTCGTCCGACACGTCCTCTTCGCTGGCGTCCAAACACCCAAAAAACGAATCCGATTTGGCTTGCACTCGCTGGTGCAAGCTGTGCAAGACGTGCTTCACACGCTGCAGTTCGGCAGTGTACTTTGTCTTTGCTGCCCTGTTTGTAGTCGTAGTCGTCGGTGGGAGCAGAGGCATCAGATGTTCCAGCGTGGTCCCGAGTAGAATGTATTGGGCAAGCGTCTCCTCCAGATTACCCGCCTCCTGGTAGGCATTCGCTTCGTCCGCAAAGTGACGGACGTCCTCCATCAGTTGGTGCACATACGACAGTTGCTGCGGCAGTGGTTGGCGTGCTGCTTGATTGCCGTGTTTTTTCGTGTGTGTCGAACGGTTCGGAACGTGGTCTGGATTTGCCAACTGGCGTTGAGTCGTTGCGGTGATATCATCCATTTACTAACCAAGAGGTGGAGATTTGTTTTATGTCTGTGTATGTACTTTAACGACAACACGATTATGTGTAATATATATTTTTAATAGTATTACATACAGCAAAAAAGGACTGTACGTATGACTGACGCCAACCAATTGCAACAAATCACCCGGTATCTGAACACACAGTTTGAAGATTTTCAGAAAGTATCGGAGCAGTACACCTCCTCGCAGAAGAACACGCGCGAACTATTTGAATACACGAAGGTGCTGCACAACACACTCAAAGACATCGCCGCCCTTCCACAAAAATACCAACACCGCCTTTCTGAAAAGGAGCTAACGCTCATACAGACGGAACACGATAAGATAATGCGTGATGTGAGACACATGCAACACGAAATCGGTGAAGACGTGCAGACGCTGACTGCCAACGCCACCACCAAACCCCGGCAGATTCAAACGAACTCCACCGTGGAAACAGAACCACCACAAAGCACCACCGCTGATGCGGATGATGATGATGATGATGATGATGATGATGATGATGCGGCACAACTGGGAAACGGTGGCGAAGAAGCGACGGGTGGTCGCGAAGACCAACGATTGACTGGTGCGCGCAAGAAAAAGGAACAGGAACATGAAAAGGAACAGGAAAAGACACCAGAGGGGGAGAGCAGTAAGCAACCGGAACACCGCACCGACCACAACACGTCGTCGGATGTAGATGTAACCGCAGATGTCGAGTTGCTGCACCCAACCGACACACTGGGAACATCCTCCTCCGCAACCTACCCGTCTGCCCTCTCGCAACTGAATCGCAACGGCAGTGTGGTCCACAACGATAACTCCGACTACGATTCGGATTCAGACAGTGGTAAAACGAGCAACCACTCGTACGACGACTCAGAGTCTTCGTCACGACTGTCTCGGTTGGAATCGAGTATTACACAAACTCCCCACACAACACCCGACGCAGCAGCAGCAGCAGGCAAGGACGAGGCAGAACGCACACCCACACCCAACCAGAATCGAAAGGACAAACTGCGACTGCCGCAGAAAAATGCCCACGAAGTGGAACAACCGGTCCTCAATCCTATGGAACTGACGACGCCTTCCCTGGTCGCACCTGCTGCAACTGCCTTGCAAAGGCGCCAAAAGATGCTCGCATCAAATGCAACGAACGCCTCACCCACTTCAAACAGAACGAAGGCACGTCTTCCCACCCAGTACACGCTGATGTCCCTCCCGTCACACATCAGCGATGCGCAGAAACGGCAAGGTCGGATCCAAGCGATCGTCCACCCCCGCCAGCATCTGCGGTGAAAAGAGTTTGCTGTTTGTTAGTTTATATTATTATAATAATATAAAAAACAACAACACCCCGATTAGGTTAGAAGTAGTCTTTACGAATCTTATTGCCCCATCGTCAAATGAAAACATCGCCGGTCACATTTTGCCACAGCAGTGTGGAGCAGATCATTGATCACCATACGAAAGTTGCTGTTATTGAAAGCATCCGACAGTGTGCAAACATCAACATTACCGAACGCAACGGTCGTTTGATACGAAACGAAAAGGACGCATGCTATTTGCAAAATCCACATATTATTACGCTCGCAACGTATGGTCAACGATGGTTAATGTATCTTACACAAATGAATCATATGAATGTCTGCATTTTGATTGAGCGCAGCGTTAAACCTGGATATCCGTACCCCAAGATGTTAATCGTCAATTACCGATTCAATGAAGTGTTGTATCAGAATACCCTTTTTGATTTGGAAATTATCGATAAGGCAAAAGGACACGACACACCATTGATACTGGTGAATGATATACTCATTATGAAGAATCGAGATGTTTCACACTGGGATACAATCAAGCGTCTGAACACACTTAGTATCATTTTTGAAAATCAATTCAACAATGATATGATACGTCAACCATCTGCGATTCAACTAAAGCGTGTATTTTGCAACACGCAACTAGATGAACTGAAGCAATTCGTCCGCGAACTCCCGTACAATATCAAAGGTCTGCTGTTTACACCACTTAATAGTAAGTATCATCGTCGCACGTGGTTAGACAGTGCAAAGGAATTGTCTAGTCGCATAGACGAACCGCCAACCGAACTGGGAAAAAATAGTACTTTTTCGTATGTCGCATCAAACTCATAATGGTGACCAAACCGAATATGTGTGTTAGTTTATTTATAAAATTATCGGTATACTATATTTAAAATAAGATATGGATTCAAATTTAGCGATGGAAATATCAACACCCCAACACCCTCAACCGTTTTCAAATAACATCTGCTTTGTAGATACTAAAATACACACACACAATCTATCATACAGCAGTTTCACTAAATCGGCAGTTTTCTCGCAATGGCACAAGAGTTTACAAAAACAACAATACGAAGAAGCGTGTCATTGGACGGCCGAACTGGATGCTTCGCAGTGGCACAAAGATATCTGGCAGAAGCTCATTCTGTTTGCCAGCAAACACGTGCACTTGCACTGCCCCAAATTGCCACTGATTGTAGCGCGCAATTTTGCCTATTACAACATACACCTTATAAAAAACTCACTACCAGATACAGTCGCAACCCAACCACGAAACATTCACCAACTGCAAAAAAACCTTTGTCAGGTAATCGGGTTGGTGACACTGTGTTCAAAAGGACCCGTGTACACACTCCCCAGTGTGGATATACACAAAGTCGATGGCAGCGAATTGGTGAGTGGCACGCACCCGTGGTTGATGTCGTGCAAGCACGCGCAAGATGACGCCTCGGTGTTGCGCATTATGTCGACACTGCTCTGTCAGTTGGAAGCACGAAACACGCACAAACTGATGTATTGGTTGGGCGTGTTGACCGAATACGATAAACACCAAAAACAACAAAAAGAACCCATCCAAATGACTGCCCGAAAACCGATACTGCCGGACGACAACAGCTACAAACACGTGTTCGTCAATGGCACCCACGCCTGCGATTGGGTGTGGTTGCTGTGGCACGCCATCGCACACGGATGTCGGTCACTCGGAAAACCAAAAGAATGTGTGGACACCATCAAAGCACTTGGTTACATGTTTGCGCACGATTACACAAGTAGCAAACGAAACAGTCGCCTCCCCATCCTCATTCACGCCTTGCAACTCGTGTACACGAACGTCCAGTGGCAGAAGAGTGTGTATAGCGGACCAAACGAGAAACTGATTGACCGGGCGTGTCAAAACATCCATTTGCTATACAAAGACATACGTGACAAACGACATCAGCATATTGCGCAACCACCAACCGCACCCACCACCACCGGGAAGGCGCTGGTCCAACAACACACCCACCCACAGCGACACACACAAGCAACGAATGACCCAAAACCAAACCCAAAACCAAAAACTACACGTGCCTCTAAAAACACCGTATCCACCGATAGTTATACGAAACTGGACACATTTGATAAAATTGATGCTTTGTTTTTGGGACTGTGATGTTGTAAGATATACACAAAAAACATATGCACACAACACCCCCACCCCACTCGCAGTTGCACCACCTAATATTAGGGTGTTTGATACCAAAAAATGGAAACATCGTCGTATACACTTACACTTACACTTACACAGTATGGCACATTGCAGTACCGCTTTTACAAACCGGATGTTATTAATATATATATATATATATATATATATATATATATATATATATTGTGTAAACAATGGAACTCTCATTGCGACAAGAAACGTTTCGTAACTTTGACCAGTATCGTAAGACACCCATAACACGTCAACCGCATA
>Ga0115547_1000609_pt1 | contig 22962 bp, 20 predicted proteins | sample COGITO_mtgs_1004_3_FD_87185 | JGI IMG/M metagenome (GOLD analysis project Ga0115547, IMG submission 87185) | Pelagic marine microbial communities from North Sea - COGITO_mtgs_100420 | ecosystem: Environmental > Aquatic > Marine > Epipelagic | place: Germany:Helgoland, sampling site Kabeltonne...
CCAGCAGCAGCACCAGCAGCAGCACCAGCAGCAGCAGCAGCAGCACCTGCAGCAGCAGCAGCACCAGGGGCAGCAGCAGGGGCAGCAGCACCAGCAGCACCAGCAGCAGCACCAGCAGCAGCACCAGCAGCACCAGGGGCAGGGGCAGCAGGGGCAGGGGCAGCAGGGACAGCAGCAGCACCAGCAACCGACTGAGGAAGATCAAGAATTGATTGAGAAGGAGCTGGATCAGCAGGATCAGCAGGATCAGCAACACCAGCAGATCCTGCAGGAGCTGCAGCTCCTGCAGGAGCAGCAGGAGCAAAAGCTGTTCCAGAGGCCGTTTGGCACGATCAATCCGAACGCCGTGCCGTTCAACAACCCACCAGCACCAGCAGCAGCAGCACCAGCACCAGCACCAGCACCAGCACCAGCACAGCAGCAGCACCAGCAGCAGGGACAGCAGCAGCACCAACACCAGCACCAGCAGCAGCAGCACCAACACCAGCAGCAGCAGCAGCAGCACCAACACCAGCAGCAGCAGAAACAGCAGCAGCAAAAGCAGCAGAAGCAAAAGCAGCAGCAGCCGCAGCAAAAGAAGCACCAGCACCAGCACCAGCAGCCGCAGCAGCAGCACCAGCAGCAGCAGTACCAGCAGCCGCACCAACACCAGCAGCAGCAGCAGCAGCACCAGCAGCAGCAGAAGAAGCAAAAGCTGCAGAAACCGCCGAATAATACGCAAAAGCAGCAAAAACTGCAGAAAAAGAAGCTGCAGAAAAAGAAGCAAAAGCCGGGGCAGTCTGCTGCGGATACCAAGGCGGGCAAGAGCAAGAGCAAGTTAAATGCGGTCGCCAAGTCGTACACACCACCGGGCGCCACCTCCAATGCCAATACCGGGCACGGTGGCGGCGGCATGCAGCCGCAGCAGCAGCAGCAGCAACCACCGGCACAGCAGCACCAGCAGCAGCAGAATAATTGGGGGGACCAGGATGATGATATATATCAGAAAGAATTGAGGGAGTCGCAGCAGCAGCAGCAGCAGCAGCAGCAGCAGCAGCAGCAGCAGCAGCAGCAGCAGCAGCAGCGTGAGTTACCGAATAAGGAAGAGCAATAATGGATGGAGAAGGTGCAGGAGCTGCAGGAGCAGCAGCTGCAGCAGCAGCAAAAGCAGGAGCAGGAGCAGGAGCAGCAGGGGCAGTCTGGCGAGCTCAATGCGGCCGCCAATCCGTTCACACCGGGCGCCGCCTCCAATGCCAATACCGGGCACGGTGGCGGCGGCATGCAGCAGCAGCAGCAGCAGCAGCATGATTATGGAAGCTGGGCCAATATCATTCATCCCAACGACATTCAAAGTGGAGAGGGTCAATTAACGGGGATATGGGCGGACGATAATGACAATCAGAACGACATGTGGTGGAACAGTGACGGTAAGTCCTCCTAGTCAGCGTACTCCAGATGCCCCATCCCGCCCATAATGTCAAGCACATTGTAGTGCACCGAAATGACTTGCAGCACGTATTTCAGCATATCGTCGGTGTTCTGTGTCTGGGTGACCAGCTTCAGGTCGGTTTGCTGCACGCGTGACATATCGCACGCGCCGCTGGGTTGAAACTGTCGTGGAAGCAATGCGAATGAGTAGGAGTACACGCCGGGCACTGACCGCTTGTGTTCGTGTTCGTACGCCTGCACGTATTCAAAGAAATCCGAATGCCGCGTGGTGAACAGTTCGATCCCATTCAGCAGCAGCGTGCCTTCTTTCAGTATGTGCCTTTCGGTGGCAGGGTAATCGAATTTGGTCAAGAAGGTGCTTGCCGAACCGGTGGGTCTGCATCGGGGAAACCGGATCGGTATGGTGTCCGTGGCATCGCCGGTGATTTGGTGGACCTCCTCGCCCTCTTCGGGGACGTACGCGCCCAGCGAGTACGCGGGTGCTTTCCCACCGTACGTTTTCCAATTGGTGTAATTCGACCAATCGTTTCGCAAGGGGGCGTCTTCGTGTTGCAAGAACCAGAGGATTGATTTTGTCGGGTGGTTCAGGTGCATTTTTTGTAGAGTGGTGTTGTAAATGCCACCTTCGCGGAGGTAGTCGTACTTTTCGATCAAATACTTGTGGTTGGTGGTTGCAAACCGGGTTCGCTCCTTTTCGTCTAAGAAGACGTACGTGCACAGCAGACGCGGGTTGACGTTCAGTTTTTGGTTTCGGGCAGAGATATCGGTTTGCTGGAGGTTGTTGCCTTGCCGGGCACTCACCGAAGAGCGCTGCCCATCGACGCCACCAGCAACGGCCGAGACGAACGAGTTGATGTTGTGTTTTGCGTTGGTCAGTTCGGGCGCGATGTGTTGCCCGTACGTCGGGGAGGCGGCGTTTGTATCTCGGACTCGGTACAGTTCTCGCAGGGGGCGGAATTCGATCGTCACGGTGGTGTCGTTCTTCTGCAATGCCACGAGCGGCAAGGCTTGCCCGCTGTTCTGCGAGAACCAGAAGGGGAGCGGGATGTACAGAGTCCGTCCCCGCACGGAGGCCGTTCGTAGATACGGATTTGCGATGTCGGCAGTGTTTGGCAGTGCGGGGACGGTCAGTTCGGGGTCGTCGGTCAGTGTCGGGTCTAACGTGGATGTCGGGTACACGCCTTTTGCGTACTGGCTTTGTGCCGGGTCGTACATATCCGGGACGTTCCCAGACATGTGCTGGAACACGTCGAGGTTCTTGTTGGTGGGCGAATACAGCTCGTGCCACAGCTGGATGAAGTTTCCTTGCAGTTTCTGGACAGTCAGCCCACCGATCGACAGCGAGACACTCTTGATCATCTGCGAACCGAGCTCGCGTATCCATTGGAACTGGTACCCCAGGTTGGGTTCGATCGATTCGTCGTAGCCAGAATAGATATCCGGGATGTCTACCAGAAGATACATGTGGGACAGCAAGTCTGCGTTGCGGTCGATGGTGCACCGCACCGTCGGTCCTTCGCTGAAATCTATGTCGGGCGTCCCTTCCAACGCCAGTTCGATTGGTTCGGTTGCGAAATTGGCGTAGTGTTTGTAGACCATTTTAAAAAAGGTGAGCTGCGGATTGCCGATCAGGTTTTGTGATTCGCTACCGACTGCGGCCAGAATCATTAACGCGGCAGGCATCGGTGGTGTGTGTGTGTGTGTGTGTGTGCTTTTCTTATTTTAGTGCACTTCTATTTTTTTAAATACTTTTATACGTTTTCTGTAGACTCGTACCTATTTGTGAGTATGCAAAGAGGAACACCAGGAACATCTTGCCGCCTTCGTCCGTCTATTTAAGCTCATACGCACACCCAGTTACGTATGAAGCAAATTTACACTATTCGGGTTCCGAAACGAGAGCGGAACGTTTTTTTGACGCAACCGAAGTGGGTGACCACTCACCACGCGGGTGAGAAAGGGTACTGGTCCACGCAAGTGATGAAATCCAAACACAAGATGGATATACCACTGTACCAGCGAAATTGGCAAAAGTACAAAGAATACGTAAACAAATACGAATGTGTGTATAACACCAAATATCAGTTTTCTAACCAGAATATTGCGCTGTGTGCTCCGCTGAGTCGTTCCTACTTTAAACTGTGGGAAATCGTAACGGATTTCAAACTGTTGGCGCACGCGGATAAGGACGCGATCACGACTGCCCACCTGGCAGAAGGACCAGGCGGGTTCATCGAATCGGTGTGCGACTACAGACGACAGCATGCCTCCGAGGACTGTGCGAAACGCGACACCTACCACGGGATAACCCTGTTGACGCACCAGAACGATGATGTGCCCAATTGGAAGAAGGCCCGACAACTGATGGACACCTACTCGCAAATTGAGGTTCACACGGGGGCAGACAACACGGGCGATTTGTACAACGTCGACAACATCCACGCGTTCGTGCGCGACGTGGGCAGGCATTCGTGTGCGCTGGTGACCGGGGACGGCGGGATGGATTACAGTCACAACTACGCAAAGCAAGAGGAGTTGTCGCAGCGTCTGATACTCGCGCAGATCTACGCGTCGCTGTTGCTGGTCCAACCGAAGAAGCATGTGGTGTGCAAGCTGTTTGAGACACACGAGCAGTTCACGCAAGAGCTGCTGTGGATCGTGTCGCTGTGTTTTGATGTGGTGCACGTAATGAAACCGTACACCAGTCGGGTTGCGAACAGCGAGCGGTACGTCGTTGCGTGCGGGTTCAGAGAGTGCTCGCAAGAGATCGAGCACTACTTGCGAGATCTGCTACAGAATTGGAAGCCATCCATGTTTCTGGAATCAATCTTTTCGAAACCAATGCCACTGCCTTTCACAAAATCGATGTACACGTACAGCGAATGGCATTCCAAACAGCAGATGATGTGCATTAGTAAATGTTACCGATTGATCGAAAGCAACCGGGCGTCTTCTGCCACCAAATCAAGCGAGTTGTCGCTGATTCGCCAGCAACAAGAGCAATTTGCAAAGCAGTGGTGCAAACGATATAAAATACCTTACAAAAAATGAAATGCTGTATGGCAAGCAAGCAAACCATCCATCCATCAAGCAAGCAAGTCAGATGGTGCATACGCGTGTTAGATGTCATACAACCATTTTGTAAGATGTTGCACTTTATCGCACGTCAGTTCGCCAATCGTTTCTTCTGGCAAGATGGGGGTCACGCAGTACGGGCAGTTTGCAATACATTTGAATTCTTTCTTTTGGTGGGGCAAATGTTGGATGGACTGCATCACGCACTCGCAGTGGAACGTGTGCCCACACGGGAGTCGTCGGAGAGGCGATTGGATTTCGTTGTAGCAAATGGCACACTCACAATTGTCGTTGTCGTTGTCGTTGTCGTTGTGAACAGTTTCGCCAGCACAGTTGTTTGCCACGATTGGCAGGGTGTTCATAAAGTGTATGCACACCACACAACATATGAATCGGCACAAGTTTGCGGGGCGATACAACGATAAGTAGTCTTCGTACGCATTTAGAAATGTGCTGACCCGTTCGATGATTGTGTCGGCCGCATCGTACTCGGTCAACGAAAACTTCAGAATGTGTCCGAGTGTGGTATTCATCTCATTCAGTACTCGCATCGATTGGTCGTTAAGACCATTGTGTTTTTTCTTGTGGATCCGCAAGCAAGTCGATATGCGTTGTAGCACGTACTGAAAGAAATATAACGGGACACTCGTGTGCACGTCGCACCACTGTTGCAAGTGTTTTTCAGATATGCTCGTAACTTGCATCAGCGAACACAGAATCGACAGCGGTTCGTGTCCGTGGTCTACATAGAATTTCATCAACAGTGGGTGGTTGTCGCACTTGATCAAACAGAACTTCTGGTACTGCAGGATATACTGGCATAGGAAGGAGTCGTTGCCAGGACCTGGTAGAGCAGTGTCTGTGTCTGGTTCTGGTTGCTGACAACTGTGCACATACCGCAATAGGATCTTGCGCTGAACGTCTCTCGTGAACTGTCTCATCAATGCGTGGAATGTGTGGGTGCTGTTCTCGGCAAGGGTCGACAGTGTCTTTTCCGAATACTCTAGTGTATCCTCAATCGTTAACATTTCGATCGGAATCGACGCTTTGCATAATGCCCATAGACTCGATGTGTGTGTACGGAGCGATTTCCATTTCAATGTGTTGGCAATACACAATTGCTTCACATTGGGGCAGTCCTGCCAGAGCACGCCGGCATCCGTGTCAGACACGCTGAGAACCCACTTCTGCACCTTTCCTCGCAGCATGCCGCGATTGGAATGAAAGAGAAGGTCGATATCTTTGAAATGCCCATAGATGCACAAGCAGTCGAATATCCCCAATATGATGGTTTTATGGATTCTTTTGAATACGGAGAGTTTGTACCCAGTCAATGGCGAACGGCGCAGAAGAGTCGGGATCACCGCCAAGCATTCGGTCAGAATCGCAAACCGTTCGCTGCCGTGCACGGAACTTAACTCGGAATACAATGAGTACAGAGATTCGTAAAAGAACAGTAGATTGCCCCGTTGGAAGATGAACTGTGCGGAATCAAACCGTCTTATGATGTTTTGAAATATACAGTGGGTCGCTTTTTTCAAAATCGTATGTTCCACAGTCTGCGACGAATACAGTTTGTGTAACAACATGGTGTGCGCACGTATCGGCAATTGCAATCGTATGAATTGGTGCGCATCAAAGTCAGACAGAATGAAGCGATGCACCACCTCGACTACAATCCGACTTTCAATTTTTGAGATGGGTATATTGTTTTCGTGCAGTTTAAATAGTATATTTTGTTGCGTATTCTTTTCTTGGTGCAGCAACCACCGATTTTCCTTCACCCAGTCGGATGTGCTCAGTTTGTGGCATTCCTTTATGGCGGACGACAGTGTCGCATCACACTGACCACTATCGTTTAAGATTTCTAAAAACATTGTGTATCCCGTTTGACTATCCCAACGTATCTTTCATTTTATATATATACGCCACGCTGCCGGCCGGCAACTAATCCGGAACACACCCGGACGTGTCTCACATACACACAACACCCTTTCAGTTGCGGAATACTTGTTTACCGAGACGGGTGGGATACAACCACCGATACATCCCACACGAGTACTACAACGACATCCGCTGATACATACATACATACACAGTCTACAAAACCTGGTCTGCACGGAAGTTGAAAAAAGAAAAGAAGATACTGTGCGTGTTAACACCAATCTTTCACTCACTACTAAATTTAATCGTGGGTGTCAAATGGTTCGTATGCGCAAAGGATTAACAAACAATTGACTTACATGTCGTGCACCACTTGCCCAACCACATCGTGCACGTGTTGTCACGTGCCGAACGTGTTGGTCGACAACAACCTGACAGTGAACCAAACCGTGACCATCACTGCGTGTGGGAATGCTGGGAATGCGCTGGTGGTCAACAACAGCGGAACGTGTACACAGACGAGTGGCGATTTGGTACAAATCAATGGGGAAACCACCCAATCCGCACTGCGAGTCGTAAGCGGCGACGTGCACGTTGATAGTGGCAACCTGACCGTTTCCGGGAGCGTATCTTCGAGTTCGGATGCATCTCTGAAAACAAACATTCAGCCGATCACGAATGCGCTGGACATCGTCAACCAACTCAACGGGGTACGATTCGATTGGGTGGACACGTACACCCCAACCACACCGGCGGCGGTGCCCCAGAATGTGGGTCTGCTTGCACAAAATGTGCAAGCCGTCGTCCCGGAGGTGGTGTCCGAGCACAATGGTCATCTGATGGTCGCGTATTCCCAGTTGGTGTCGGTGCTCATCGAAGCCGTCAAGGAGTTGTCGGTCCAAGTAGACGAATTGCAGTCTGCAGCGTGAAGAAATGCATCAGATGTCAAATTCTATTTGTAGACGTACCGTTTAAAGAAGTGTGTAAGGGTTGGAAAGGAATGTTTTTTCGTATGATTCGTCATCGGGTCAAGCATACGAACGTGAGTGCCAGATGAATCTTAACAAGTATCATTTCCTTGTTGCTGATGCAGTTTGTCTTCGTATTTCATATAATACACCGAATCAAATAATACTTGCAGCGATTCGAGTGGGAAGGTTGCGATCCATTTGGAGAATGCGATACACTGCGTGTCGGCATCCTGCGACCGCAACGCACACAGTATCTCTTTTGCGATCGCTGGCGTACACCCACCGTGTACAAGTGTTTCCACAGTGATACTAGCATTCTGTTGTGAACACCATTTATATGTATCTGATGCGAAGGTCGCAAATGACGTGGTGAATGCTGCCGGGTCGATCCGGTTGTGGCATACTCTGGGCAGGTCACGTTGTAACAGTGTGTCCACGCTTCAAAATAGTGTGTCGACGCCGTTTCGAAATAATAGTTCGACGCTTTCTGCAAACACGTTAGTAAACGAGGATAGAATGTGTCGCTCATATGGGTGGGTATGTCGTGTAGTGTAGTGTAGTGTAGTGTGTATCACCTCATTTATTTTATATGAACGTATTGATTCGAATTATCAAAATCGTTCCACGCTTGTCATACGCATTGTGTGTTGTATCCACACCGGAATATAGGATGTGTGATCACGCAACAAACGAATTGCCCTGTTTATGCACTGCGAATACGCATCGGATTGGTAAATACGAAGCAACTGCGTTGTCCAAGTGTCAAAACACGCACGTGTGCGTGTGTATGCATTCTTGCGAAACTGAATATGTTGGAAGTGTCGCACGAACCACCGAATATCCCATAACAGTGCAGAGCGAACCACGAAGTAGCTGAACACGCTGGTCTTCTGCTGAAACACGACCGGCGGCAATGTGGATGTCGCCGGCGTTCCGTTGTGGAAGAACGCCTCCCAGGATTGGAAACCGCTATGTAGCAACACTTTGGCAACTTGGAACAGCACGAACGACTGCTCACGTTTCAGCAGTGTCAGAATGGTTGCTTGCGTGTCCGGTTGGTGGGGGTGCGAACACTGTCGCACCACCCGACGCGTGTTGGTAGTAGCGGGTGGTTTCGTGTGCATTCGTTTTCGGACACGTGTCTTTGCGTGTGTATTTGCCTGTGTCTTTGTATGTGTCTTTGTATGTGTCGCTGGTGCGGGTGGCAGTGTAACATCCACCGCCACAGCAACAACAGAGTCATACACGACAATCATATAAATATTCAGAAGCGTCGCCCACGTCTCCACATACCCTTCAAAAAACAGCACGTCGGTTTCGGGATGCATAGCGAAGTGCGCTTTGAAGAACGCCGTGACGGAGGCAGGGGCATCAAAATCCCACCCATACCCGTGTACCATCTCGTGCAGGAAGGTCTTGTCGGATTCTTCGTTTCGCCAGATGGTGATGCTATTGCTCTGATTGCGAAAGGTCGCACCGGTGTTGATCTGGTACGGATTCCACGTTCCACACGACGGTCGTGTCGCCACCTTGTTGCTGGCGCTGCAACTTTTGCAACCGGTGTGGGACGAGGATGAGGGTGGTGTTGTGGCGTGGTGGACACCGATTTGCTTGTGGCAACTGTTCGGAAACCACCTGATGGTGAGGTCTTTGAACGTGTCACTACCAAGATGCGACATCATCGCAATTCGGTAAAACAGATGCTTCATCGCATCTTCGGATTGGACCGTGTTCTTTGGCAAAAAAGTAATAATCGTGTACGATTTTCCTATAAACGACCATTTGTAACGAACGACTGTAAGCAGTTTTCTCTCAAATTCGTACTGGACATTTAAGGGTACGAAATAATCATACAGACTCGCGAACGAGACCCACCTCTGAACAGCGTCGGATATGGGCGGCGATCCCAACCCGTTCAAAAGCGGTAGTATTTCGGGTGAAGACAACCCCTCCAAAACAGTGTGAGCGTTGATATGAAACCACTGCAATTCGCTATGGGTTTCGCCACCTTTCGCATTTAATACTTTATGTGTGTGGGAGAGCAATGTCTCTACAAATACGTCTCTGGAACGATGCATCTCTTCTGCTTCCGATACGTTCGCTAAGACATATTGATACAACCGGTCGACGATAGTCTGGTAAGACGGTTGCGTCGAGGTGATCAATGAGTGCAACACATACATTTTGGTGGGAACACGAAACCGATGAAACATCTTTTTCGTTTTCGTTTTCGTAAGCGGTTGGGTGCGTGTCGAATCGTCTGCGACGACTCGCTTGTAGTGTTGGGTGGATGATACCCACTGTGTGGTGTACTCTAAAAGGGTGTTCAGAATGGATGGGTGGATGACCGGTGGGGTAACGGACACAATCTGTTCGGCATATAAGCGTTTTTGTATGAACGTCTGCAACGAACGACTGCGCTGTGAGAAGTGTGTCATTGTATTTGTTTGTCTATATAATAAGTTAGTACTATAAGTTGAAGTTGAAGTTACAGTTGCAGTTGCAGTTGCAGTTGCAGTTGCAGTTGAAATGGGTCATTCGTAATGAGTTGTGTTGGTGTTGGTGTTGGTGTGTGTATCAACGGAGTATCTATAATACATATACAGAACTATCATACACACTAACAGAATGAAGGCCAGACCGGCCACACCCATATACAGAATCATCGTTCCCATCGCATCACGCTTGACGGGAGTCGTGCTCAAGAATGGGTATACCATATAGGAGATCATCGTTGTGCACAAAATCGCATTCGCAACTCCGAAGGTGGTTAATAAACCGTAGGCGATGCGAATCTGGGGGTGCATCTGCATCTGCGCACGTTCGGTGTCGTCGGGTTTTGGGTACAATACAGTTTGTAGATGCCATAGTGGAAGTATTGAAATACACACAATTACGAGCAATACAATAACGGATAGCGAACACAGCGCAATACTTGTTAATTTGTTTTTGCGTGCGTCGGGTCGTTTGCTATCCGTGCGCAAAACAGTGTGGTGTTTCGTTGGTCGTGTTCGTGATCTCATTCTGAATGGAAGACCACATAAAACAAAACAGAACTGGGCGCACACAAAAAGGGGGTTTCGGGTATCACACACTCTTAATAAATTCCCAATGCAAATCTTTGCATATTTTTTCCCAAATAGTATCTTGGACGTGTAATTTCTCCCTTGATTTTAACAACTGGAAACACTGCAAGAAGTCATCCAGTTCCAGTAGCTGACAAAATTTATGCAGAACATAGGAGTAACTCAAAAAATTCTTGCGATCGACCGGACAGTGCTTCATAAAAGGTCCTTGTATTTCTTTGAACATGCTTCGTAGTTTCTCTTCCATCGCGCGGGTGATCACCGGGGCAGGCTGCCCGTTGATCCGGTTCGTGATGTGCGGAATATGTTCGTAGTACTTATTCAACTTCAACCGCTTGAGGATCTCTTTCATCTTCACAGGGGTCACCACTGCCATATTGCTGATGCGCTCTTTCTTGAGTTCCAGATAGATCTGGTTGTACACATCATCTGCAATGTCGGTCGTCTCTTTGGCTTGAAACTGGGCGAGCCATTCGTTGAAATGGTTGATACGTTTATAGGAGTAATACGAAGTCGTCTCGCGGGAGGAGTCCTTGTATGCCGGGACGTTGGAATCGACCAGTATGTTGTCGGTGCGCATACACTTCTCATTGGGGCACACCAAACATGCTTCGTGCTGGTACAACACCCGCTCTGTCCCGCAGTCGGGACACTCGTCCACTTCGCTGTTGCTCCCCGCAACGTACGTCTGATTGTCTGCCACGAGATGGGGTTCGGTTTGTTCTAAATACTGCTGGAGCAGGACCTGGCGACTCGTGTAGGGCGTTTTGGCAGTTGGACGCGGTTGTGGTGGTGTTGCAGTCGGCAGCAGCACCTCCGCACCCTCCAGTGGTACGGCGTTGTCTTCTGACGACGTGTCTGTGTTAGGCTCGGTTTGGTTTCCATCTGGATCTAGACGGAAACCAAACCGAGCCGAATCGTGCACGTCGTGAGTCGCAGGCGTGTCCTTTCCCGCAGCAGCACCTGCGCCGCTTGCCGCAGTACTTTTCTGTCTGGATTTGTGTTTTCTGAAAAAATCAACAACCGTGTAACCACCCTGTTCGGTGGTATCGTCTGACGGTTGGTACGAATCTAAACTTCTCTTGCGTAGGTCGTCGCCTCCTTTGGATATCGAGTTCAAGTTTGCATAGTACTCAAACAGAATCGTACCCGTGTTCATAAAGTAATCTGTCATATCATCATTGTTTTTCCACTTTTCGACTTTGTTCGTGAGTGTGTCGATCTCACTTTCCAAAAAGAAGAACCGCTTCATTTCGGATTCGGAGAGCTGTTGAAAGGGTCTTTTGGTCAGCGCGCCGTGCTCGGCACGCATTTTTTTAATTTCTTTTTTTGTTTTCGAAAGCTTGTCCTTATCATCGTTAAACTTTTGGATGTGCGAATGGTGCATCTTGTCCAGCGTGACCTTGCTCGTGAGTGTGTGTTTGGAGTTGGTCAGAGGCGCTATGAAATTTGACAAATCGGTGGATGCGATTCTCGTATCCGTGGAGGAAATTGAATGCGTATTTGCAGACGCCCGGTTCTGTGACTCTAAATGCCGGTCTCGTGGATGCACCATATTTAGTAGTAATCGCAACGAAATATATATATATATATATACTGTCTTGTATAAATTATCTTTATTATAATATGATACTCAACACCCTTCACGAATACAGTTCTGAATAAAAAATCTGCGAAAACTTGTAAATGTAATCGACGGGTCAGTCGAATACAATCTTCTGCGCGTTAAATACCGTCCACGCTTCTTCCATAGACAGATTGCCCAATTTCTGAGACTTTTCTAACAGCGAAACGACAAATTGAATGTGCCGTGTTTGCGACGCTTCCTCTTCTGCACTCGCGGGGATGTCTTTCATTTCATTTTGCGGCCGAAGACACGTGATCGCAGTATCCAATTGCACGGCGTTGTCCAGCGTGTACCCACCTCGCTCTTGACAGAGTGAGCACAGTGTCAGCAGGTATTGCAATGCTTCGTGTTTTGTATTTGCAGGTAACGTGAAAGACATTATTATGTATGGGCGGTTGATGAGTTAGGGTAGTACTGTGGTTAAATGTGTTATTCTGTTTAAACCGAAACCCAACACCCGTCACCGATCACACCTTCCGTGCGACGATGGGGGGGGGGTGCATACGTGAGTGTACCCATCCTCCCACACTCACAATCGCACCGATAACCAACCGGTGGGTGTTACAGTTGCACCATATTTTGGGACCGGTCCACATACGCCACAATTTGCAACCTTCTTCCCAACCCACGCTGACAAGCAACACCATACACTAAATCCACCCCCGATGTTGCGTGAATGGATCATCCACTGGAACGAGGTATCTGAATCATGGGAGATCGAACCCGAATATGCAGAGATTCAAATACGGTATCGGTGGGAAGGACATTTGCTACCTGAATGGCGTGCTCAGGGTATTGATTTTGAGTACGAAGTGCTGAAAACAGAAACAGAAGAGGACACATAGTAGTTTGGAGTTTATGTGCTTTTGTATAAGATGTCCTGAACTGTATTGTATTCTGTGTATAATGTTTGTTGCTCCTACTGTGTGTGTGTGTGTGTGTGTGTGTGTGTGTGTGTGTGTGTGTGTGTGATGGCGTGTGTATTCATTTAACAAGGATGTCACCGACAAACATCAGTATGTAATCCATGCAACGATGCATTTGTTATATTTTTAATAGTATTATTATTATTTTGAACACGTCGGTCATCAAAAAAGAGTATGTAACTGTTGGTAACTTTATAAAAACCGACTACCCCCGAGCGGGTCTCTGAATTATACAATTTAAAAAATTGATTTACAATTTAAAAAACTACAACTTGTCGAAATCAAAATATGTCCGTTGACCCACACACACCACAAATTGAAAAATACTGCAACTCGCTAATCGGTTCTAGAATCAGTATTGGGTTTACAATCACACTGCACAACGACGAAAAGCATTCTGGGGAAATCAATAATTGCAATATAATCGGAGATTGTATGGAAGATATACTATATCCATTCATACATACACATATTCCTACATTTGAAAAAGGACCGAAGCAATCATCGCCTGACTTCTATAATTCAAAAATATGGGAATGGGAATTAAAATGTTTTCGGAATTCCCCAGGGTTTGACATATCAAACTTCAATAGTTATATTTCCCAACTGGAACACAATCTTGAACGAAAACTATTTAAAACCCAATACTTAATATTTAAATATAAGTTGGAAGATGGAATCGTCGTGATAACCGATTTCAAGTTATGTAAAGTGTGGGAAATCATAAATTATACTGGTACATATCCGATATCATTGCAATGTAAAAAAGGTATGTGGTACAATATACGCCCGTGCAGTTTTAACGATATGAATGAAAACAAAAATAAAACACCAAATGTGTTTATTCGCAAGATATGTGAAGCGGTAGAAAAAACACCCAATAAGGTAGAAGATAGACAACGAACCATTGTTGCGATTTGTACCCAGTTCTACAAATTACAATTTAGTGAGGTACCACACCATCTGCCCACACTACGATTTGAATAAAACCTCAAAGAGTGCTTTCATTACTGGGGGGGTTGCCATATTCCCAAACAAGTCTCCATAATTAACGTGTTCGGGAACAACGAAAGTGTCGGGGAATCCACATATTTTTTTCATTTCGGTGGACGACAGATTTCGGATAGTAGTGTCATCTATAATCACTGCTAATTTGTGCGAGTCGGTTGCGGTCAATGTCGGTGATATGTCATTCGGGTCTAAGATCTTGCTGATCGGGAAACTCAATTTACCCTTACATATATTATAACCTTCGACGGAATCCTCCTTGTACTTTCGTTTTCCATCAACCAACTCTTTCGGTTTCTCTAGTCTTAAATACTTCATACTAACTAAAGTGTCTAGCATCTCCTGCAAATCAGTGTGTGTATGAAACGTTGCAATCTCTTCGTAAGTAAGAGGCATACCATCCATCCACGCAATTTGTTTCTTTTCTGCCCAGTGTTTCTTCCTTCGATGTAGCATAATGTTATTCAGTAATTCTTTGTCCTCCTTAGTTACGTTTCCATTAAACCCGATGTCCCACGAATGGATATTATTTCGTCCACCGCGCTTATCTCCGATTTTACAACCAAATACAGACGATTCTCTATGGAGCTGTAATATTTTTTCACAGAAGGTTGGAGGTATAGTAGTATATGTATCCGAATAGTCAATAATACTCTTTAGATCAACCGTTGCTTTGCACTGAATATCGTCAAAATCAAACGTCTTCGCAATCGTGCACACAATATAAACTCTTTCCCGTGACTGTGCACACCCAAAATGACACGAGTTCAATTTTTTGAAAGTAACTGCATATCCAATCTCCTCAAACAACTCCTTGATCCTTTTTATACAGTTCCCCTTCTCAAGCGTCATTAAGTTGTACACATTTTCTAAGACGACAAAACTGGGTTTGTGATACGTACACAAATCAATAATTTTGAATATCAGTCCCCCTCTTTCATCTGCAAACCCCTTTTTCTGTCCCGCTGAACTAAACGGTTGGCAAGGAAATCCGGCACACAATAAATCGAATGGTTCGATATCTTCGTTCTGCAATGTATAGATATCCGTTATTTTGTTATTCTCATTAAAGTTTGCATTATACGTGTCAATCGCATCTTGCTTAATGTCAGCAGATAGCACACATTTTGGAATGATACAATCGACACTCTCCAGTGCGACTCTAAACCCGCCAATCCCAGAACACAAATCAATATATTTAACTTCTCTTGGCAATTGTTCCATTGTGTAATTGTAAGTGCGAGTGTGACTGTGAATGTCTTTGCACGTTGTCTCTTGATTGGAAACGATCCATTTTTTATTTTTTAATTTTTGTATTCGGTTCGATGTGTTTCAACTGCCCTTTCTCCTGATACATATAATACAAATACAAAAAAATAAAAGAATACCTATATATTATGTCGGAATGTTTCCGACTCCGGATCACTCAATCTATCTCTCTCTCACACGCCTTTGTTTTGCGTAGATGCGTTCCTTGGGCCATACCCCGGTTGATTCGCTGTTTTTTCACACAACAGTCTTGTATAAACATCTTGTTGGATTTGTTTTCTGCCTGTATCTGTGTAAGTTCGACTTTCAATTACCTCCACGCCTATTAATGAGGTCATTCACTTCGGTGAATGTGATTTGCTTTCCGTGTTATTTTGGTTTATACACTTTTTAAGATGTTGTATATAACAGATGCAACTGTATCTTGTAAAGCGTTCGCAACGGGTACGCCAAATAATCGGGATTCGTACAGTTTTTAGTAGATGTGTTGATGTAGAACATAGCGAATCAAGGGTATACTTACCAACGTAATGATTCGATGTATAATGTGTTTTGAAAAATGATATTCGCAATTGCTGCATACTTACCAAATCCGACACCAATAAGAATATATCCAGGTATCAGAGGGATATTATAAATGGTGTAGAATCGTGTGGGCGAACCACCGTGCACACACGCTACCATAAATGTTGGTAGTGCGATCGCCATATTCAGAAGAATACATCCAGTGCCAAACAAATATTTAGAATACTTATGCATATGTATTCGTATGAGTTTCGTGCATATATATATATATACCCTCACAACCTTTAAACAAACCAACACACGACCGCGTTGGTACAAGGTCCGATTTCGTTAACAGAATGGTTTTTTTTACACATAGACTCCAACTTGAAACAGACGTCGTACAATTCGGAGTATATACCCATTTAGCAATGTATTGATTTCATACATTGCTAAATGGGTATACAAACAAACAAACAAACAAACAAACAAACAAACAAACAAACACGCGATTAAAATATATTTTTTAGTGTAGTGTATTGTATTTCTCCAAAAAAAAAACTGTAATGAGGTGATTCAATTAATAGGTAATACAATATTTGTAACGTGATGAATCACGTGCGGTAAGAGGTAATGCACGTTTGCGAACACGATATCTATAAATTAAATAATGACACGACACATAATAATAATGGGTGTGTGTGTATTACTGGTTTGAAAAAAAAATGAACCTTATCAGAACTAGACCAGACCTTCGTTCCCCCTTCTTTTCCAGCCATAAATGACTCATCAACTGGCGATCCTGTCTTGCTATTACAATTTCAACGAGAACCAATGGTTAGAAGCGAATGTGCGCCACTGTGTAAAAAAATGGCGGAAAGCAGGTGCATATGTTATTTTTGTGGAACTTGCGATGACGAGCGCCCCCTTTGTGTTTCACGAAAGCATCGACCAAGGCGACGACAACGAGCGGAACCTGTTCCACACACTACTCCAGATCAAGGTGGATGATGTCGTGTGGTTCAAAGAGATGGCGCTGCAGCACGCGTTGCGGCACGTGCCGAAACACATACCGTACGTGGGATGGTTTGATAATGATATTTATTTCGCACTGCCGGAGACAGAGCGAGACCTGGCAGATGGATGGTGGGTGGATGCGATTGCGACAACCTTTCAGCAGAACACCTCGCTCACCCTGCTGCAACCCTTTGCCGAACTTGTGTTGACCACCGAGACCACGCGGAATGGGTTGCTGTCCATACGCAGCACGGAGGAGGACACCGACGCTGACAGCGAGACCGACTCGCCCGTGCACACGGGCGACGGTGTGCCAGCGGTGGTGGTGGGTGTGCCCGCGTTGACCGAACCCGAAGCGATTTATAAATGCCGGAAGATGCGTCGGATTTGCAAGTGTATTATGTCTGACCCGACGGGTGGTGGTGGTGGTGGTGGTGGTGGTGGTGGTGGTGGTGGTGGTGTTGGTGTGACCGGCAGTGCGTGGGTGGCGCGGAGAGAATGCATTACATTCGTGGGTTTCTTCACACACACCTACTTGGGTTGTGGCGAAGATCTGATGCTAAATATTGTCCAGGGTTCTCACAATGAGAACACACTGAGTGTGGTCCAGACTGACACCCAGCGCTACTATTTCAAGGAGAAGGGTGTGTTTGCGAGACATATTCTCAAATACCGTAAGAAGTGGTTGACGTATTCGGGTGTCCCGGTGAAGTGTGCGTATTTGCCGTGCACGCTAATACATATGTACCACGGAGAGCTGGCAAGCAAGCAGACGCGGCACACTCGGCACACGATGTTCACGTCGCGGCACTTCCACATGCACCGCCATCTGGCACCCAATCCACACTGCAACGATTTTATACAGTGGTCGGAAGCATTTCGGAAGACCGGGATCAACCACGAGTACAAGGCATCCCTCGGACGCAACCAAACCGTGCGCGACAAAGTGTTGTTGCGTATGGCAAAAACCCAAAAGTGCATGTCTGAAATGAAGAAACACGTGGGCACCGTTCAGCAATGCAAAGAGCAGACCAAGCAGCGAGAGAGAACCGACACCGATCATCTGGCATATGTCTTGCAGCAGTGCTTGAAATCGTTTGACACGGTCCAGTTAGGAATGTAAGCGGGATATATTCGTATTGGAATGTCAGGGTTGTTGTTTGGTTGTGAATTTAAGAGCAAGGGCACGTTACATAACGGTACTAATGAACATCCCACCGAACACCGAAAACAGTACGCTGTCGATATCTTCTCGCAAAATAAAAGATTGCTCGGAGGTTGCCGCCTATTTCAAACAGTGCAAGATCAGTTGCCACGTGACCAGCAACCATAGTGTCGTGTGCACAGATCGGAAAACAGACACGTATCAGATCGAGAACGGATGTCAGATCAAGTTTGGCAATCATTCGCCGCATATGATACATTCATTGTTTTTTTCAAAATTGAAACACCGGTTTGATTTGAATTGTGCACATTTGGAAGTGGAGGGGAAATACAAGGGGTGTATATACAATTACGCACAACCGTCCCTATGTCCGGGTTCGTCGTAGTTTCGCGATGGAAGATGTTATGTGCCCCACACACCCACCTCGTTGACCACGGTTGGCGATCCCGGACAGCGTGACAACGATTGATGCGTATGCTTTTAGGGAGTGCACATCGTTGATACGGTAAGTGTTGAAAGTAGTAAAAGGATTGAGAATACGATGTTGAGAACTAATTATCAGATATAAATTAGGACGGTTGTCAGTCCATAGTTAACAAACTGACTCATAGTTGTTTTGTTTTATTAAAACTGATTAATAACAGTATCCTTCTTTTTATCAACACAACGCAAACTAACACGCCATCGAATGAGTACGAAACGAGCCTGTCAGATATGACGACAGTTGTATCTTTTGAAACGGTGGACGGTTGTACAAGTGGCACAGCATCCGTTCCGACTGGCAAGTATGTGATACTGTTTGATACTGCCTCTACGAGATTCATAAGGAACGACTAAAGCGGATAAGGAGACGGTTCAAAAGGAACTAAACAAGTATATCAAACGATACCAGATTCGGGAGTTGGATCTAACTGAGATCTATTCGCATTATAACATAACGACGATTTGTAAATTTGCTTTCTGGATGTGCGATTCGTTGACCACGATTGTTATACCGGACAGTGTGACAACGATTGATGAGAATGCTTTCTGGGGTTGCAATACCTACTGACCGGTGGATGAAACAATAAAAACACAACTACATAATACATAATACATAATACATAATACATAATACATAACAAACGGGTGTTGTATGTTGTTTTTTTGTTGTATGCATACTAAGAATCGATAACCATCCGTTGTGAGTGTTTGTGGATGACACACTCAACCAAGATGATACCACGCCAGAATTACGATTACGTGTATAAGTCATCATCCTCATCGTCAGAGAATACGTATAAGTCAGCATCCTCATCATCGGATACACATTCCGGTTGAGACGGTGTGTGATGGTTTTGTATTACCTCCGTCGACCGGAATTGATTGGGAAACTGGTTGCGCAACTGCCGACTGCTGAAGTAAATGGGGAAAGCGGTGGGCGCATTCGTCCTCGAAAAGGATATGCTGGATGCCACAATCGTGTCCAGACGCTGACGCTGTGCGGAGATCGTCCGGGAGAGGTGAACATATGTCCCGGACATCTCGGAATAGGATACGATGGGTGCCACCATTGCAACTGGATGCTGGTGTGGTGTGGTTGTGGTTGTGGTTGTGGTTGTCCTTGTACTACTGAGGTTATCCATTAGAGTATGTTTGTTCGGACTGAATACACGACGAGAGTAATAAATCATTTTTATATATATTGGGGTGTGTCATCGTGTGTACCTATCACGCTCACTCGATGCCTATGCCTATGCGAGATTCATTTTGCGGCGGGTGTTATTCATAAACACATCTTGCATCGGTACAACCGGCAGAGGAACGCGGGTGTTCCGGCGCGTGACACCTGCACCGACGTCCAGCAGATACGGGTGGTCGTTCCACTTCCAGACCTCGGTGTTGTTGCAGGGCATTTGACCATTCCAGTGTAGAGGGTGGGCTTCGTCTTTCCAAACCGAATCGTACTTAGGTGCATCTGCCATCCACGGCGAACGATTCTGCGCAGTGTGTTGCGAACGATAACCGTTCGGATTCTGGGTCGGCGAGGAAGCAGTTGCGTTGCACCTGGCAGACGGTGGGGATGTCGGGACACGCAAATCCACCACTGCATGCCCCTGTGCGTGATTGGAGATGTCGTGCTGTTCCCACATCATGCTGTGTTTGCGAACACGCGAGCCAGCGTACGGTACGTACAAGTGGTCTGCCTGGCGTTGTCGGCCGTGCAACTGGGATTCGATGTGTTTCAAATCCGACAACTGCTCGCAGACGGTCGTCTGTTTGAGGGACGACAGGGTTTCGGGTGCGTGGTACACGCTGTGAGAACCACCGCACGGCGATACTTTCTGTGGTCGGGGCGCAATTGGTTTGTCGGTAATCTGTGGCAGACATCTCAGTTCGTTCCACTTCTGATTCATTCGGTCGTGTTCATCCAGATTGCATATGCAAAAAGAGGCAGAGTTCATCTTAAAATGCGTGTGTAATTATATATTGTGTTTTTATTTTATAGTGTTTGATAACACCACTATTGATTGATTCTGATTAGATGCTGTGAATCGTCCATTCTACTGGGTCGGTGTGATTCGGTATTTGATGAGGATGCGTATGACAAAAACATTATTTGCTTAAATTGTATACGGGGTGCACGAGTTATGGATGCTGTGTTGGTTGTGTACGTAACTATATGTAAATTTTAAAAAATGGTAGAATAATCATAGTGTTTATTATATGTATATATATCGACAGTCACCCCCCCCCCCTACTATGCGTGTGTGTTGTATGATTGTAGTTGACCCAACGTGCCAGATTGTAAGCAACCACTCCAAGTCGCATGGTGAATTGTTTAACAAGATGTACATCGATCATCCTCGGTTGTGATTAGAACTGGTTGTGATTGCACCCACACCATATATTCGTAAAATCGCAGACATCTTCAAGGATCATTTGAAAGATCGCCAAATGATATCACTCGTTTCATACACAAATAAATATATTTACAAGATACTTTTATTACAACTACACAAGGGGTTTCAAGATACTGGAACTGCACCCGACTATGTATTAATGTTGCGTGCGCACCAATTATTGAGTCCTCATATTATACACAATTTTGAACTGAACACACCCAAAATATTATTTATGGGAGAGGTGGGAGGAAGCACGATGAAACAACACCCAAAGGTGAATTATGGTTTGGTGCAAATTCCTTCTCAGGTTGTTCCCAAATTAGAGTGTATCCCATTTGATGAAAATGCGCTTGATTCATTATTGTGCGATTACGGGTTTATGGATAACCAAAAACTCCAGGATACGCAGACTGACACGGTCACGAACATAATTCCGAAATATATATATATATATATATATATTTATATAGGTATGAGGTTCGTATAAATGGCACACGGATGTTGCGACACACATACAACTGATACATATTAAAAATAATGAAAGCTTCGTCGCCGAGCTCGTGAATCAGTTGCATAACACAACGAACACGATTGTGATTATAAATTCATTTATCAACACGGATTTTACCATTCCTAAAATGATCGAATTACACAAACGGTACGCATTCAAAATAGTATTACCGATTCACGATTGGTACTGGTATGTACTCGGGAGTGGTTATAACGAGGAATATCACAGTATTTACTTGTCTACCGAACTTGCACTACCATATCTATCAAGACAACTTTTCGATATCAGCGACAAGATCATTTGCCCGACAAAATTTGTGTATCGTTTCTCACAATTGTTCTGTTCCATGGATTGATTATGATACGTGCTCTTCAAGAGTGGAGAAGGATATTTCACAACTCAGCAGATTAATATCGGTGTATTCGTTACCTTTTCGGTGTGCAAAGGTCGGGAACATGTGGTACATCTGCGAACGAAATATGAACAAGAACCAAATGTCTGTTTCTATATCGTAGGCGAAAATATAGAGAACTATGATGATAATTATGACAGTTTTATAAAACTGGTTCAGAAGTACAACATTCACGGACTGTTGTACCTAAATAAGTGGGGTGAAACGTGGTGCGACAGTTTGACAAAAGGGTTGGTGTCTGGGTTGCCAATATTATATAATAATCTTGGCAGTTGTATGCACCGGATACCAGCAGATGAACCGAAATACATAATAAATGCACAAGACGAGACGGACGTTACTGATATGAAACTGTTAGAAAATAGTTTTGATTCGTTCTTGTGTTATATAGTTACTAATCCGATTCTGATCAACGTGCGAACACACGTTCCATCGACGAGACCGACGCTCGTACGAATCATTTCAGAATGAGGTTACATATATTTTTATCGTTACCTCCACATCATAGTGAATCGTTTCCGACAGTGCCGTTGAACTATAGTGCGAAACGTAATAATCTACACACCTGAAGAACGGTTTCAAGACACACTGTTGACAATCGGTTCGATACGTCAGTATTATTATCCGAATGCGATAATAATCGTGGTGGATAACTTATACATCGACACTTGACACACCGATACGATCGATGCACACTGCGATTGTTTCATTGACCGGGAGTATATTAATACAATTCGGAATATTGATCAGATTACCGACGTGTTGCAATGTAAAGGGACGACCGAGATGCACCAGTTATAGAGTGCCTTGTTATTTATAAAACAACGAAAACTCGTAGCAAAAAATATTTTCAAAATAACAGGTCGTCTCAAAATGATAAGATAATGTTCAAGAATATTTGCACTGTAGCAGAGAATAAGATTTCCGATAAATAGTACTACCCCTGTTTTTAAAATTCACGCATTCGTTTCTGGAAGATTTTACGGCATCCGTCATAATTGCAAATAATTATCTTGGATTAGAAGAAGTGTATCCCGCGTATGCTATGAAGCATATCGGCAAGTCTTACATGTCATTTCCCGTTGTTCTTGGTATAGAGCAACGTCTGAGTGTGACGAACAAGTAACGGTGATTTATATACAACTAAATACATTACGAGCGGACGTAATACATATGCAAACACTTTGTAGAATA
>Ga0115547_1000611_pt1 | contig 22898 bp, 16 predicted proteins | sample COGITO_mtgs_1004_3_FD_87185 | JGI IMG/M metagenome (GOLD analysis project Ga0115547, IMG submission 87185) | Pelagic marine microbial communities from North Sea - COGITO_mtgs_100420 | ecosystem: Environmental > Aquatic > Marine > Epipelagic | place: Germany:Helgoland, sampling site Kabeltonne...
AGTTGACGATAAAGATGTGCTAGAAAATATCGATCCTAGCAAATTTATTGATGCTGATGTGTCTATTGATGAGTTGCTTAAGAATGGAGAATCCTATGGGCAGTGGCAGTTCAAAGCTCGGCGAGTAGGCGCGCAGGTTAGTGTGCATGATATAGATGCGTACATTCGCCATAGTCATTTGCAAGGCAATCTAATTTGGAGCAAGGTTGATGGAGCTCATCGCACGCAATTCACTGGACAAGTTGCATCAGATGATATGGCCAGCCTGCTTGTGGACTGGGGTTATGATCCTTCTTTCGTGGCTGAGACTGCTGCCATTGAGTTGCAGCTAAACTGGCCGCGGTCTCCCCTGGCGTTTGCCGTAAAAGATGCCAGTGGTGATTTAGGACTGCGGCTTAAGAAAGGTAGTTTTTCGTCTACGCCTAATGCAACTTCAGGTTTAAAGGTATTGGCCTTGCTGGATATGAGCCGCCTCATTAGACGCGTGAAGCTGGATTTTTCTGATATTCTTCAACCGGGGTTTAGTTTTGATAGTATTACTGCGCTCTATCGTTTTGATCAGGGTGTCGCAACTACTGTGTCGCCGGTCACACTAAAGTCTACCGCATTAAATTTATCTTTGGACGGATGGATTGATTTTAAGCAACGCCAAGTGGACAACAATTTAATTATTACCTTACCCGTAGCAGAAAAGTTGCCATTAGCGGCCCTGATAGCCGGTCTGCCGCAGCTAAGTGGTATGATTTACATTGTTAATAAACTCATTGGTGATGAGCTATCTACCTTCACGAGTGCTCGCTATAGTGTTTTGGGGTCGCTTGATAACCCGGATGTCAACTTAGTGAGAATATTCGACAAAGACTATCAAAATCAGTCGGTGCAGGAGCGTATTGAAAATGTCATCCCCACCCAGTAAGCCCAACTCAATGTCATCTGAAGCTGTCAACTTAATGGGTCATGGGCCAGCAGTAGCAGTGGTGCAATTGGTCAGTAAACTTAGTGTTGATGATAATCTACGTGCAACAGCTGAGCTTATTCAACGGGCAGCAGAGCAGGGTGCCCAATTGATCATGTTACCAGAAAGTTTTGCCGTTTTTGGTGACCCTCAGATGGTGGCGCATGGTGCAGCGGCATCGCTGCCTCAGCATGGCTTGCGCCTTTGGTTATCGCAGCAAGCAAAGGCTAATCACATATGGCTAGTTGGGGGTACTATTCCGTGTCAACAAGGCATACGAGACATAAATAAGGTGCGCTCTGCTTGTTTTGTCTACGACAGTGAAGGAGATGAAGTTGCGCGCTATGATAAAATCCATATGTTTGATGTGGACATCGAAGACAGTCATGGCAGTTATCGTGAATCTGATACCTTTGAAGCTGGAGATCAGTTGGTGGTGATTGACACTCCAGTGGGCAAGGTTGGCTTGACCATTTGTTACGATTTACGCTTTGCAGAAATGCATGCTAAGTTGGTGGATTTGGGAGCCCAAATTATCGTTAATGGAGCGGCCTTTACCAGAACCACGGGTCAAGCGCACTGGCACACATTATTGCGTGCGCGAGCCATCGAAACTCAGTGTTACATGCTGGCAGCATCTCATGGTGGTCAGCATGATCATAGGCAAACCTTTGGCCATTCAATGATTATTGATCCATGGGGTGAGATTTTAGTGGAGTTAGATGAAGGCCCAGGTATCGCTGTTGCATGTATTGATCTGGATCATTTAAAAACGATAAGACGAGCCTTTCCATTGCAATATCAACGTCGCTTGAAATAAAAAACCAGCAGTTGAGCTGGCTTTCTAGACTGGCTGAGCCTTAAAATTCTTGCCAATCATCGTCACTGGTTATGACAGGTGCAGGTTCATGCTTGCCAGCTGGCGTGGTCATTTCTGCCAAGGCTTGTTTGCCAAATACCTGTTCTGCTGAACGCAATGGTGCGGCAGATGGCGTGTGAATTCCAGAAGCAGTTACTTTAAAGAAGGAAATTTGATCTTTCAGTGCTTTAGTTTGATCGCTTAAGGAGTAACTTGAAGCTGACGACTCTTCAACTAACGCCACGTTTTGTTGGTTAACATTTTCCAACTGGCCAACCGCAGAGTTAATCTGGTTAACGACAACTGTTTGCTCGCTCGTTGCAGTGGCAATTTTAGCCACAATATCATTAACTTGGGTAATCGATTGACTGATTGATGTCAACGACTCACCCGTCTGGTTGACTAAGTTACGGCCCTCTTTGACCTTATTCGAACTATCATCAATAAGCACCTTAATATCCTTCGCCGCATCAGCGGCTCGCTGAGCAAGTGTTCTTACCTCACCTGCCACTACTGCAAAACCTCGGCCATGCTCACCTGCGCGGGCGGCCTCAACAGAAGCGTTAAGAGCCAATAAATTAGTTTGAAAAGCAATGCCATCAATTAAAGTGATAATAGGAACAATCTTACTACTGGACTGTTCAATATCACCCATAGCTTGAACCGCTTTGTTCACCACTTCCACCCCATCAGACGTCTCTTGTTGAGTGCTTACCACCAGAGTTTGTGCTTCGTTTGCACGGTTTGTGTTGTGTTCAATTGTGGCTGCCATCTCTTCCATGCTCGAGGAGGTCTCCTCTAAAGATGAACTTTGCTCACTCGTGCGTTGAGACAGATCATCAGAACCATTACTGATGGCGTTAGCATTTGAAGCCACACTATCAGTCGCTTGAAGGACAGCTGAAACCGTTTTTTCCATATTTTCAACTGAACTATTGAGAGCAGATTTTAAATCTTCTAGACGGCCTTGATAGGCACCCGTAATGCGTTGAGTCAGATTGCCATGAGCCATTTTTTCTGCCATCACAGTGGTTTCACTGAGGGCTTCAGCAATAGCTTCAATGGAGTTATTGACTCCTATTTTAAGTTGATCCAAATCGCCTTGGAGGGGGGTTTCTACCCGTAAGTCAAAATTACCTACTGCCGCAGCACTCATCACTTGATTAATTTCACCAATGGCTTGTTCCATGGTTTTCATAGTGCTTGTGAGAGTGGTTTGGAAGTCAGACCCAATGGCGCTAGCACCCTCTAATCGGTAACTAAAGTTACCCGTGGCAATGGCTTTTAGGACTTGCTCAAGGCCATCCATGGTTTTCTCTACGCTATCCGCAGAATTGTTAACACCCGCTTTTAAGGTAGCTAGATCACCCATAAAATCAAGCTCAATACGATTGTTAAAACGGCCCTTAGAAAGGTCTGTCACCACCGTATTGGCAGCACCAATGGCGTGTTGTAAGGATTCTAAATGCTGGTTGACTGCGTTAGCCATTTGACCAATTTCGTCGGTTGAAACGATATCAGTCACACGCAAAGAAAAGTCACCAGAGGCATCGATTTTTTTAAATAATTGAGACAATGATAAAATCGGACGTCTGATTGAGCGCGACATAAAGAAGGCCAATATATAGATAAGTACACTACCAATGATGCCGATCTGAAGGGCTAAGACTTTGAGATCTTGAATAGGTGCAAAGGCTTCAGCACTATCAATTTCTGCAATCAACGCCCACCGTGTACCTAATATATTAACAGGGGTATATGACGAAAGAACGAGGTTACCATTGTAGTCAATAATAGTACTCGATCCACTTTTGCCTGCCAGCGCAGCTTTTGTCGTGTCAGAATCAATACTACCTTTTTCAGGGTTGGCAAACGAGGCTTCGACGGTATGGTTGATGGGGTCAAGGAATGAATCAGAGCGCATTAAATAGTCAGCACCGACCAAATAGCTCTCGCCTGTGGTGCCCATACCAGAGCGTTCAGCCATGACTTTGTTAATGCTATCGGTTGAAATTTGTAGGGCCACCACGGCTTTTATTTTGCCAGCAGCATTGGTTATAGGTTGGGCAATAAAACTAGCAGGGGCGCCATTAGAGGGCGCATAAGCTTCAAAGTCGGCAAAGCCAAATTCGCCAGTGCTCATGACCTCACGGACCAATCGACCTAAACTAGACTCTGCATACACCCCATTAACAAGGTTAGTTTGGTAGTCAGGTTCCTTAGTGGCGGTATAGCCAACATAGCCATCTGGCTTAATGATAAATAGGTCATAATAACCGTATGTTTCAATGTAGGAGTTATAGTGGGTGTTCTCTTTACCAGACAGATTTAGATTGGCACACATGGACAGTGGACACATGGTGCGGTCGATAGTTTTGCTGAGTATAGCGAGATCTTCTTGTGCTGATTTAAAGAAGTTTTCGATTTGACCTTTTTTGATACTGCGTACTGTTTCAAGCTGATTTAAAGACTGTTTTTCTAAAGCTTTGGAGGCACTATCCAAAGTAGTAAGACCCAACACAGTGAGTGGAATAATTCCTACCAGCAAAAATGCGGCAATCAGTTTTTTACTGATGCATATTTTAGCGAACAAACTTGGCATGAAATTCTTCTCCGTTTTGAATTTTTAGCAAAAACCAGTTTAAAAACTGATCAAACAACTTCAATTTGTCAACAGATTACACCCCTAGCTAGTTCATGGCTAGTGTGTTTGCAAGAGTTCATACCTAGGGTGAAGTTTAACAATGCAAAAGAACTGTTACTGCACAGCCTAAATTAGGTGCTACGCTTTTAATAGCTAGTTAATGATCAATACTGTACTAATTCCTTATCGGACTGCCAAGGTCAAGCATACTTACAATACGAGCTTGGGTATCCTTAGAGCGGGCCAAGCGCAAGAAGGATTCCCGTTCGGCATTAAACAAATCCTGCTCGCTCATCATGGTATTCGCTTTGACTTTGCCGCCGGTAAAAATACGGGCGAGTTCAGTACCTACGGCGACGTCGTGGGCCGTAATTTTTTGTTGATCTTCGGCTTCGAATAACCAATCCATCATTTCCCTATACGTATCCTCACCTGCCATGGGCAGTGGTTTGCGGGACTTTGCTTTTTTGACCCGATCCAGTTGTGATAATGCTTCACTTAATAAGCGGTCTCGGTTCATCATGTATTGATCTTCTGGGTACAGCATGGCTTGCTCAGTGGCTTCTATGGGGGACGTTGCTGTCCAACCATATCCCACAATCATAAACGCTTTCCATGCCGCAGCTTTCATATCGCCAAGGACTTCATACCATCGGTATAGATACTCTTTACAGCCCCCTCCACCTGGCACAACGCCAACGCTTGATTCGACTAAGCCCATAACAGAATTCGCATGTCCAATGACATGGTCAGCGGCTAACACTACTTCAAAACCCCCGCCAATAGACATGCCCGCCGGTGCAGCAATGACCGGTAAGGGACACTCATTAATGGCGTGCATTGTGTGTTGAAAATGATTTAGGAAGTCATCCATACCCTTGTAATCTTGGGTTTCAAAGAACTCGCGAAAGGCGACTAGATTTACTCCACAGGAAAAATGTTGGGCGTCATTGTGAATCACAACACCTCGCAGTTGGCGCTGCTGTGCCTGCTCAAGCGCATGGCGAATAACATCCATAGACTCACTGTCTAGGGCGTTAGCCTTGGAATGAAATTCTATAATGGCTGCCCCATCATGCTCAAACCAACTGGCTTTAGCATTACTATACTGAGCCGTTAGGGTTTGGCGTAATTCAGAAAAACGCAGTACACCAGCGGGTCTGTTAATTGGAGCATATTGCCCCCCATGTTCTAAGCTGCATAATTGTTGGTCAATGACTTGATAGAAACCGTGTTGTTTAGCTGCCAATAAAAGCATGGGTGCGACCTGACGGTTTTCTTTTTGCATACGCTCAACCACTCGCTGAGCACCAATCTGATCTAATAACTCAAAGGGGCCATAAATCCAGTTATAGCCAAGTTTCATAGCGTCGTCGATGGGTAGAATGTTGCGGCCAATTTCTGGGATCAGGGCTGCTGCATAATTCAATGTGCTCGACAAGACTTGCCATGCAAAACGACCATATGCGCTATCGTCATCTAATAATACAGCAACGCCTTCAGCTTCTGCTTGTTGCGCCAATGGCAGTTGCAAACGGGCTGTCGTTTGATACGTGCCATCAGCTAAGTTCAACATTTGTTTACCGGCGTCTGTATCTCGGTAAAATCCTTGACCGCCTTTATTGCCAGTTTGTCCGTTAGCCACCATTTTTGTCATTAAAGGAATAGGCTGAGCATATTGGTGAAACTCGTCCTCTGCTGGCAATATACTTTCGAGGCTCTTTGCTACATCAGCCATAAGGTCAATGCCGATTAAATCATACAAGCCAAATACGCCAGTTTTAGGAATGCCCATGGGGCGGCCAAATAATGCATCCGCCTCAGCGGGAGATAAACCCATATCAAAGGCGGTATGCAAGGCACATTGGATGGCAAATACGCCCACTCGATTACCTAAAAACCCTGGTGTGTCTTCACATACCACAACGCCCTTACCCAAATTACTTTCACAAAATTGCTCTAAGGTCTTAACCACTTCATCACTGGTATGTTCGCCCCGCACCAGCTCTAATAAACGCATAAAACGCACAGGGTTAAAAAAGTGTGTAATGGCAAAGCGTTCGCAAAAGGCTTGAGGCATGCCCTGAGTCAACAAACTGATGGGGATGGTGGACGTATTTGAAGTGATAATGGTGTTTGCGCCAGTCATCGCATCTATGCGCTGGTATAAGGCTTTTTTAATGTCCAAACGCTCAACTACGGCTTCGGCTACCCAATCACAATCTGCAAGTTGCTCAAAGTCATCCTCGGTGTTGCCACAGTGAATAAGTTGACCCGCTTCATTACTCATTAAACCTGGAGAACTCGGGTTGTTGAGGCGCTTAAATCCTCGTTCAGCTAAAGCATTAACACTGTCTCCAACGCTGGGAAGATCTAATAACCAGACTTCTACTCCAGCATTGGCCACTTGACCCGCAATGCCTGCGCCCATTGTGCCAGCACCAATGACTGCAACTTTCTTGATGGGCGATGCTGTAGACAACGAATTATTAATCAACTTGGCCATGGTTATGTCTCTAAAGATTGGATAAATTTTTTCATTAGGTTGAGGCTTTCTTTGGGCGCTTCCATTGGCAACATGTGCCCACTGTCAGCAATAACCTGTGCAGCTGTGTTTAAGTCCAATGCGAGCTTAAAACCTTCTTTTTTGGGAGTCATGCGGTCCTGTGCCGCTAGAATAACGCAACTAGGACAACCTATGTTGGCAAGTTGGAGCGCCTTTTCAGCACCTTTTTCATAGGCATTGCATGCGATTAAGTCGATTGCGAGAGGGTTATTTGCCATAATCCGAGTGCCAATACCAATGGGCTGCATGCCAGGTACTGAGCTTGCACCGTATTGATGTGGACTACCAAAACCCCACTGTAGCATCATTTCTGCGGCAACTTTGGGGTTGGATTGTGCCATTTCAACTAAGGCTGGATTCACTGGTATGGCGCTAGCAGTGGCAAGAGCGGTGACAGATTTAAGTCGATCACCAAGTAGACCTGCAGCTTCTAAAGCCACTAAAAATCCTTGGGAATGTCCCACCAGGTGGACCTTGTCTACCTTGGTGGTGTCCAATGCTCGCACCAGCCAAGCTGCCATGAGTTCGATACTCGTGAGGGCTTCGCCCTCAGATAAGCTATGGGCGGGAAAGTCGGGAGCAAATACACTATAACCGTGGAAGGCAAACCAGCGTGCCTGCAGCGCCCAGCACCGATGATCAGTGCCTGAACCGTGTAATAAAACGACGGTGGGTAAATGGGCTGCAAATGGTTTTCCACCAGTGGCAATAAACGTATTAGCGTTATCAACTTGAATATACATGTTTACGCCTCTGCCTGTTGCGCCACAATCTTAGCTGCTGCCCGCAAACCTAGGCTAAAATCGGCTTGAATATCTTTGAGCGTCTCAATTCCTACAGACACCCTAATAAGGTCTGCACCGATGCCTGCGGCTATGAGGTCGTGTTCACTCAGTCGTGAATGAGTCGTGCTACCTGGATGGAGCACCAGAGTCCGAGAATCACCCACATTGGCTAGGTTTGATGATAATTGCAGAGCGTTGATAAAGGCAGCTCCAGCATCGCGACCACCTTTTACTCCAAAGGTGAGCATTGAACCTGCACCTTTAGGGAAAAGTGCTTTGGTATGCGCTTCGGCATTAATGTCAGGGTGATTAACCCAGGCGACTGCATCCTGTGTTTGCAGCCAAGTGACCATCGCTTGAGCGTTAGACACATGTTGCTGCATGCGCAAGTTTAACGTTTCCAAGCCCTGCAATAACAAAAAAGCATTATGGGGTGTCATGGCTGCACCGATGTCACGCATCGATTCACAGCGGATGCGCATGGCTAACGCAGCAGGGCCAAATTCTTCCCAAAAATTCATGCCGTGAAAGGGTTCGTAAGGCTGGGTTAGGGTGGGGAAACGACCACTTTTAAGCCAATCAAAATTACCCCCATCAATGACTACACCCCCTACAGCAACGCCATGGCCACCAATCCACTTAGTTACTGAATGCACCACGACATCAGCACCATGCTCAATCGGATTATTGAGGTAGGGCGTTGCAAACGTTGCATCCACAACCAGGGGTATGCCCTGAGCATGAGCAGTCTTTGCAATGGCAGGTAAGTTAGAGACTGCAAGGCCAGGGTTACCGATGGATTCGCAAAACACTAACTTAGTGTTGTCCTGTATGGCAGCCCCTAAAGCCTGTTGATCATTAATATCAACAAAGGTGCAGTCTATGTTAAAACGCTTAAGGGAGTGCTTCAAAAGTGTCACGGTGGATCCGTATATCTGAGCAGCACTAACAATATGGTCGCCAGCAGAGCATAGGCTGAAAAAACTCACAAACAGGGCACTCATGCCAGACGCCGTACAAATTGCCCCTGCACCGCCTTCCAAAGCAGCCAAGCGCTGTTCTAAGACCGCCACAGTGGGGTTAGTGATACGGCTATATATATGCCCACCTTGCTCCACATTAAATAACGCCGAAGCTTCATCGACACTATCAAACACGTATGAGGTTGTTTGGTAAATAGGCACTGCCCTAGAGCCATGGTCTGATTCTGGCTGATAGCCACTGTGGAGCGCAATGGTATCGGCGCCTAAATAAGAAGATTTGCTCATAGTGTTGCCTTAATGTGCTTATTCAGCAGCTAGTTGTGGGGTCAAGCCTAGGGCCTCAAAGTTAAAAGGTAGACTCGTCAGTTGGCCTTTTAGCGTGCCAAGGCTGGTGTGCACATCGACCGTTAGGCTATTGCCTAAAGTGGGCAAAGAGCACAGCACAAACGCTAAGTGTACCCCATATTTGGGCGAAGGGGCTTGGCTGGTGATTTCGCCCGCCCATTGGTCTCCTATGAAGACGTCTGTTTGAGAAATAGTACAGGTTTGGTTAATGATTATACCCATGAGTTTTTTCGTTGGCACATGCTGACGCAAAGCAGGCAGGGATAAGCTCTCTATATCAGCATCTAAATCAACGTATTGGCCTAGGCCACATTCAAAAGGTGTGGTGGCATAATCCATATCGTTACCTAAGGACAATAGTCCACTTTCAACGCGCTCTATGCCATTAGGGCATCCAGGGCCTACATTTAAATCTTTGCCCTTTGCGAAAAATTCATCCCATAATGGACCTGCTAGACTTGCATTATCCACATAAATTTCAAAACCACCTTGTTTACTCCAGCCAGATCGGGCCACCTGCATATCTACCCCTTGGTATGACATGGGTTTAATTTGAAAGAACTTAATGTCGCGCACACCTTCCCCAAACACCCTCGCCATGAGCTCTTCTGCCTTGGGACCTTGCACGGCAATGGGCCAAACATCAGGCTCAGTGACACTAACATCCAAGTTAAAACCAATGGCTAAACCCTGCGCCCATAACATGACATCTGTATCAGCGATCGATAACCACCAATCAGTTTCAGTGAGTTTTATGGCGATGGGATCATTAACAATGCCGCCTTCAGGGTTACAAAGGGGCACGTAAAAGCAGCGACCAATGCGGGCTTTGGATAAGTCTCTGGGCGTCATCATTTGGATGAGGCGGTAGGCATCGGGTCCACTTATAGCCACTTGTTTTTCACATGATACATCCCACACCTGAACATGTTTGCACAAGTGCCAATAATCTGCCTCCATGCCACGAAAATTAGCCGCTAATAACGTGTGGTTGTAAATAGTGTAGGCGTGCACGCCTGCGGCTTCAACGCGACTGGTAAAGGGGGTTGCGCGGGTGCGCCGACTGATTGAAAGATTGGAGGTTGATAGACGAGTGATAGACAGTTCTGGGTTCATAGGTGGCGACCAAACAGTGTTAGGGGTTGAACATATGGGCGCAATATACGCCAGCTTTCTCCTTTGGGAAATACATAAGTCTAGTCAGTCACTTTTCAGACTGACGGGGCTAATTTTGGTGTTTCAAGGGGTTCAACGACAGGCCTTAAGGCCTAAGGCTTCAAAATTAAAAGGTAAGCTGGTGAGCGTGCCAGTGGCTTGGCCTTGATCAGTGTTAACGGCTACTGTTTTAGCCCCATTTAAGGCTTCTAAATTACACATTACAAAGGCCAAGCGACGCATGTATCTAGGGGAGTATGCTTGGCTGCGGATATCCCCAATTTTTTGATCACCAACAAACACATTTACGTCACTTAAACTGCGATGGTACTCCAGTACCAAACCCATTAGTTTTTTGGTCGGGGTGTGAAGCCTTAATGCAGGCAAGCTTAGGCTTTCAATATCGGCATCAAGGTTGATGTATTTTTCTAAACCAATTTCAAACGGTGTGGTAGTGTGGTCCATATCGCTGCCAAAAGACATGAGTCCACTCTCAATGCGCTCAATCAAGTTGGGGCAACCTGCACGCACATCCAAGTCTTGTCCTTTAGCAAATAATTCATCCCATAATTGGGTGCCAATATCTGCATCATTAACAAACACTTCAAAGCCGGTTTGTTTGCTCCAGCCAGAACGAGCTACTTTCATGCGCTTACCCTTATAAACAAAGGGTGCGATGGCAAAAAACCCGAGTTCTTTAATGGCATCACCAAAAACGCGGCACATTAATGCTTCTGCTTTAGGTCCTTGCACTGCTAAGGGAAAAATTTCTGGTTCTCTGACCTCAACATCTAAACCAAAGCCAACGGCTAAGCCTTTGGCCCACAGCAATACATCTGAGTCTGCAACAGATAAACGCCAGTGGCGATCATTGATCTTAATGCCTACACCGTCACTGATCATGCTGCCATTCTCATCACACATGGGTAAGTAATAACAGCGGCCTACTTGGGCATTCGAAAGGTCTCTAGGTGTCATGTATTGAGCCAGCTGGTTAGCGCCAGGGCCCATGAGGGTCACTTGTTTTTCACAACTCACATCCCACACCTGAACATTTTCACACAAGTGCCAATAATCCACTTCAATGCCACGGAATGAGGTGGCTAATAAGGTGTGATTATAAACCGTGTAGCCTGTCGCACCAGCAGCCTCTACGCGGCTGCTAAAAGGTGTTCGACTCGTACGCCGTGAAATAGACAAATGTGGACGCATGCAATTGACTCCGCTGCACTAAAAAGAATTCATTCTGCCCTTAATAAAGGTAAGCTTCAAGCCTTCTTATTCACACGGACATGGCTAGGTCGCTCTGCTCCTTACAAAGACGTAAATAAGCAAATGCAGGCAATGAAGCAGCGAGCTTTTAACCTACTATTAAGTGGGCTGGTGCCTGGGCACTTGTCCATTACTAAGAGTTAGCCACCTTGGCGTTTTAGCAGGGCTTTTATGTCAGCTAATTCATTGCGTAAGTCGGTCATCGAGGGTTCTCCCTCTGCTAGACGTTCGGCTGCGTTTTCATTTTCCATGACATTGACAACGATGCCAATCACCATATTTAAAAATGCAAAGGTCGTTAAAAATATAAAACTCAAAAAGAACACCCAGGCGTAACCATAAACTGCCATCACTTCGTACATTACATCGGTCCAATCTTCAAAGGTCATCACTCTAAACAGCGTGAGCATAGAGATTGATATATCACCCCATAAGACGGGATTAATGGTATCGAAGAAGGTGGTGCCAACAGCCGCATAAATGTAAAAAATGATGAACATTAGTAACAGAACATAACCCAACTGAGGCATCGCCTTAATGAGTGAGTTCAGTAATATGCGCAGCTCAGGCACCACTGACACCATCCGCAACACCCGAAAAATTCGAATAAGGCGGCCAACTAGAGCTAATTCACTGTCCTCTATAGGAATCAGACTGACAATAACAATGACGCTATCAAAAACATTCCAACCATTAAAAAAGAACCTACTTTTTTGCGGATCACCTGCAAAACGAATACTAATTTCGATCAGGAAAAAAATCGTAATGCCAATGTCTAAAAAACCGATGAGGCTAATCAAGCCGGCGGGCATTGAATAGGTTTTAGCGCCAATGACCAAGGCTGAGAGCAAGATGATGCTGACCACAAATAACTCAAATATTTTGTTAGATCGTAAGGTAAATAACCGAGATTGAAGACTGAGGGGAATCATGGAAAAGGGCTCATTAAGTACAATTTTAGGGCTGTTTTAGGGTCGCCGGTAAATATACCTTGCTTGCTGTGCGGCTTCAATGGCCGCTAGATCTAGTTTTGTAAAATAATAGCTTTGTAACTTATAGTGCTTTGCGTAATGTCACTTAACCTCAATGTTTCTGTTTGAAAAAGTAATATTGGCCCAGCAAAATAACGAGAAACAATATGCCTTTCATGAGAAGGGTGTGATAACCTAGATTAAATATTGGTAATAATACTTTACCAATTTAAACATTATGGTCTAAGTTATCGTTATGAATTCCTTATTAAATGCTTCTAACAAGCCACCCCATGAAGGCGTAATAGACGTATCCACCTTTGTCAGCGCCTTACAAAAAATACTACCAGTTGGTGCGGTGATACTTTCAAAAGAAGGCCAAAGACCTTTTGAATGCGATGGCTTGACTGTGTACCAGCAATTACCTTTAGTCACGGCGATGCCAGAAACTGTGGATCAGGTGCAGGCTATTTTGCGTCTATCCCACTTACATGGGGTACCCTTAGTGCCAAGGGGCGCTGGCACGGGCCTTTGCGCTGGCGCCATGCCCCATGCTGAAGGACTTTTATTGGTCCTGACCAAACTTAATCAAATTGTCCATGTTAACCATAAAACCTGCACAGCAACAGTGCAACCGGGTGTGCGTAATCTAGCACTCACGGAGGCTGTTGCGCCTTTTGGTTTGTATTATGCGCCAGACCCATCCTCACAAATTGCCTGTACCATCGGTGGTAACGTGGCGGAAAATTCGGGTGGAGTGCACTGTCTTAAGTACGGCCTTACAGTGAATAACCTGCTGCAAGTTACTATGGTGACCATTGAAGGGGAAATAATGACCTTGGGTGGTGCAGGTTTAGATGAACCTGGTATGGATTTATTGAGCTTAATGGTCGGTTCTGAAGGGTTACTAGGTGTAGTGGTGGAAGCCAAGGTCAAACTGTTACCAAGGGCACCAAGAGTGCAAGTGCTTGTGGCGGCCTATGACACTGTCACTGCTGCAGGTGATGCAGTCGCAGCCCTGATAGGGCAGGGTATTATCCCAGCAGGTTTAGAGATGATGGACCATTTGGCTATTAGTGCGGCTGAAGACTTTGTCAAAGTGGGATATCCAACAGATGCCCAAGCATTACTTATTTGTGAGTTAGACGGCACTGATGCCGAAGTTGAAGAACAATTACTTTTGGTGTGCGAGTGCTTTAAACAACATGGTGCGCACCATATTCGCATCGCTAAAGATGTCGCAGAAGCCGCAGCCTTATGGCAAGGGCGTAAAGCGGCTTTTCCTGCAGTGGGGCGCATATCGCCCGACTATTATTGTATGGATGGCACTATTCCTCGCAGCCAGGTGGGTTACGTGTTAACACGTATTAGTGAATTATCCCAGTTTTATGGGCTTCGCGTTGCCAACGTTTTTCATGCTGGTGATGGCAATTTACACCCACTTATTCTGTTTGATGCCAGCATTGATGGAGAGCTCGAGCAAGCAGAATTATTAGGTGGAGATATTCTGACTTTATGTGTTGATGTGGGGGGCACTATTACTGGTGAACACGGTGTGGGTTTAGAGAAAATGCCCCAAATGCCCTACCAATTTGGAGATGCAGAATTGGCTCAATTCAGGCGCTTAAAAGCGGCCTTTGATAGTGAAGAGTTATTAAACCCAGGTAAAGCCATTCCTACACTTAAGTATTGCCAAGAATATCGGAGCTTACAGCATGGGTGATTTAACCGTGCAGTTAGAGCAACAAATTCAACACGCTTATGCCACAAAAACACCCCTCAAGATACGTGGAGGCAATACTAAAGCCAGCCTCGGTAGAGAAACTTCTGGAGAAGCCATGGATATGGCCGATCATAGTGGAGTCATTAGTTATAGTGCCACTGAATTGGTTGTTCGTGCGCGTGCTGGCACAAAAATTTCGCTCCTCAACGATCTGTTAGCAGAGCAACACCAACGCCTGCCTTTTGAACCCCCAAGTTTTGCTGGTGAAGCCACCATTGGTGGCACTGTGGCAGCGAATCAAACAGGGGCTTCGCGGCCCTGGTTTGGTGGTGTTAAAGACAGTTTGCTGGGCCTAGGACTCATCAATGGCTATGGTGAAGTGATGCAGTTTGGTGGTCAAGTCATGAAAAACGTTGCAGGCTTTGATGTGACGCGTTTGCAGTGTGGTGCTATGGGCAGTCTGGGCCTGATTACCGACGTCTCCATAAAAGTTTTACCAGAGTTCAAGGCAGGCCATACCCTCACCTTCGACATGACCATAGAAGCTGCATTAGAAGCAATGTTGAAATGGGCTAACCTCAGTCTACCTATCACGGGTATGAGCCATTTTAAGGGTCTGCTTTATGTAAGACTGCAAGGTGGTGCAGGCGGAGTAGCCTCAGCCAGTACTTTTTTGGGTGGTGAAAAGCTAGCATCAAAAGCTGCAGAAATATTTTGGCAAGCCATCAGGGAAGGGTCTTTTTTGCAACCACGCCATGATCAAACCTTATGGCGTTGGAGTGGGGCAAGCGATACGCTCGCAAACACAGTACCTAATACGTCTTTGATTAATTGGGCTGGAGCGGAACGATGGGTCTTAACAGAGGCTTTAGATACGCCTCTGGAGGGTTTGGTGCAATATCAAGGCGGTGACCGATTAGCTGAGGTTTATGGTGCTATAAGTGCGCCTCAGCAGGCCCTGCAGCAGCGCATAAAACATGCCTTTGACCCCCACGGAATTCTTAATGCGGGTCGTCTATATGCTTGGATGTAAACCATGAAGACCATTATTGCCAAAGAGTTTGCTGACCAACCTCAATTTGCACCAGTGAAAGATATATTACAAGCCTGCGTGCACTGTGGTTTTTGCACTGCAACCTGCCCAACATATTTACTGTTAGGTGATGAACGTGACAGCCCACGTGGCCGCATTTATATGATGAAAGCGATGTTTGAGGGTGAACAAGTGACGCAAGAAACGCGTCATCATTTAGATCGCTGCTTGACCTGTAGAAGTTGTGAAACAACCTGCCCTTCTGGGGTAGAGTATGGTCATCTAGTGGACTTAGGTCGGGTTGTAGTAGAGCAAAAAGCGCCTCGTCCCATGCATCAAAAACTAGTGCGCTGGGGGCTAAGGCAAATATTACCTTATCGGTCTAGATTTGGTCCATTACTGAAACTAGGTCAGTTAGTGAGGCCCATGTTGCCCACCGTTATAAAACAACATGTGCCGCTTGCTGTGCCTCAACTAGTGGCTCCCCAAAGTAACCATAAACGGGTGATGTTGAGTTTGCCTGGTTGTGCTCAAGCAAGTGCCGCACCCAATACAGATATTGCTGCAGCACAGGTGCTAGACCAATTGGGCATTACCTTAAAAGTGCTTCATCAAAGTGGTTGCTGTGGTGCTGTTAATCATCATCTGAATGCCCATGAAAAAGCCCTAGAGCAAGCAAGACACAATATTGATTTAATATGGCCCGAATTGCAGGCTGGCGCTGAAGCTCTGGTGATTACTGCCTCAGGTTGCGGTGCGGCGCTGCAAGAGTATGGCTACCTGTTGCGTGATGACGTAACTTATGCAGATAAAGCCAATCAAGTTTCCAAGGCCGCCAAGGATATGGTGGACATTTTGGGTCAAGAAGACCTTGCTCCCATTAAAGCTAAGTTAAATAACACCCAAGGTGCAGACAAAGGGTTAGGCACAGGGTTAGGCAAGGTGGCGGTGCATTGCCCATGCACGCAGCAACATGCCATGCAATTGCCGTTTAAGGTCAAAGCGCTATTAGACCATTTAGGCCTAGACACTGCCGCCACTAAAAATGACCATTTGTGTTGTGGTTCAGCAGGCACATATTCGTTGCTGCAACCTGACTTAAGTCACCAACTGCGTAGCCAGAAAATAAAGGACCTAACCATAGACTCACCGCAATTAATCGTGACCGCTAATATTGGCTGCCAACTCCATTTAGGTGGTGCAGGCAATGTACCCGTCAAACACTGGTTAGAATTGTTGGCTGACTAACCCACTATTAAATTAAGTAGGGGCTATCCTCTCTCGTAGGTCTGAGCTGTGTTGTGCAAGATCACTTTTTAAAGGGCTAACTTTAAGGGACTAGCTTTAAGATTGCGCCAGGTTTTGGAGCTACAAAAAAATCAGGCGCCAATTGACGTTTGATTAATGCCTCAGCCAACAATTTGCGGGGCTCTTTAATCTTCTCGTCGGTTAACACAAAGGTGCCCCAGTGCATGCCAAATGACTTGGTTACTTGCAAATCAAGGGCAACTTGCACCGCTTCTGCTGGATCAATATGTGAGCCTTTCATAAACCATCTGGGCTTATAGGCCCCAATGGGGATAAACGCAAAGTCTGGCGTTCCCAAGCGCTCCTGGGTGGCCACAAAATCTTTGGAGTAGCCAGTATCACCAGCGTGGTAAAGTGATAGAGCAGGGCTTTTTAAAAACCAACCGCCCCACAAGCTAGTATTACGTCCAGTAATGCCGCGTCCAGACCAATGTTGCACCGGTGTGAAGGTAAATTCAGTTTGTTTGACTTGAATATTTTGCCACCACCTAAATTCTGACACATAATTTAAGCCTTGTGAGTCCAATAGTTCTTTATCACCTTGCGGTGCCAAAATAACCATATTGGGATTATTTTTTTGTAGTAATTTCAAACTTGGCAGATCAAGGTGGTCGTAATGATTGTGACTAATCAACACGGCATCAATTTTGGGTAATTGTTGCACTGACATAGCCGGCGGAATCAGTCGTTCTGGCCCAGCCCAACTGACTGGAGAGGCCCGATCTGAGAAAATGGGGTCTGTTAAAATAGTCACATCGCCTGTGTCGATAAGGTAGGTGGCATGACCAATCCAAATGGCATAGGGATGTGATTGAGGTGTCAGGTTTCGCCACTCATCAGAAACTTCAATAGCGACTCTTGCTGGTGATGAATCTTTGGTTAGGCGCCACTCAATGACATCACCTAGGCTTTTAGGACCCACGTTTGGGTTAGTGTTACTAAAAGTTTCAGCGACACTGCAGGCCGGTAAAACGAGTGTAAAAATTAGCCCTGTGAGGGCAGAGAAAAAGCCTTTTTTTTCCAATAATGGTGCGTGTAGATTCAAAATTATACCTTTGACAGTTAATAACACTTAGCAGACCTCTTTAAGATCGATTGAGACGGGTGAGTAACATTTGATTTTGACCACATCATACATTAGGGCCGGCTCAATAAGCTTAGAGTAGAAAATCTTTACTTATTTTGACACGGACTAGGGGAATTATTTATCAATGTGCTAGTCTAGATAGTAGAATTATCTTATTACTGTTAAGGAAGATGCTATGAACAAAATGACGCGATTGACTCTGCAAAAGGTCACTAGGCAAGTGACTCTAAACTTTGCCTTAGCTACTGCGGGCTTGGCGCTGGCAAGTGGTGCCTCCGCCCAAACGATGTTAGTAAAAGTATTACAAAAATCAGACGACATTGTGTCACAGGTGTATCAGGAAGTGCCTGTTAAATCGTGTCGAGTGGAACAAATTCCTATCTATGGTGAGCAATCAGGAGGCAAGCAACCTTCCACGGCTGATGTTGTGGCGGGTGCCATTTTTGGTGGTTTAATGGGTAATGCAGTGGGTGGTGGCAAGGGTAAAGATGCAGCCACCTTGCTTGGCGCGATTGCTGGTGCAGACCTTGCTAATAAAGGCTCCTTTAGCGGCAACAGTAAGCAGGTAATTACTGGTCAGAGGCAACAAGAAGTTTGCGATGTGGTGATGCAGCAGCGCAGTGTGAACCAAGTGACGGGTTACAAAACTTACATTGAGTTTGGGGGCAATGTGTGGCAAATGACCACGACAATACCCTACACTAAGGGTGAGTTTTTGAGTGTTAATGTTGACATAACCCCCGCTGAATAATAACTACTGATTCAATGCGAGACTCAGCATCGCTGGGTCTGTGTTGCCGCCAGACAGAATCACTAATGTAATTCTGTCTTTCACAGCTAAGCTGCGATTTAAAATAGCGGCTAAACCAACGCAGCCTCCGGGTTCCACCACTACTTTTAATTGCTGCATGCACACCACCATGGCTGCCAATACGTGTTTCTCCTGCACCACTTTAGCGCCTGCCAAATAGTGCTGCATAATGGGAAAAGTTAACTCACCCACCATGGGGGTTAATATGGCATCACAGATAGAAGAGGGTGGGTTTTTATTCGCCAAACGCAAGCCAGCAGCGATTGAGTGCGCAGCATCGTCATAGCTCTCAGGTTCTGCGCCCCAAAGAGTGATGTTGGGGAAGTGTTGTTTGAGTGCTGTAGCGCTGCCTGTAATTAAACCCCCTCCGCCAATGGGTCCAATGGCTTGATCTGGTGTCAAACCTAAAGCCAACATTTGATTTGCTGCTTCTAGTCCAATAGTGCCTTGGCCAGCAATGATATCTGCATCGTTATAGGGTGGAATAAGGGTAAGGTTATGTTGAAGGGCCAGCCGCTGGCCAATCGCCTCACGATTTTCCTTATGACGGTCATATAACACCACCGTAGCGCCGAGGATTTTGGTATTTGCAATTTTAATCTGTGGTGCGTCAGCGGGCATAATAATGGTAGCAGGCACACCAAAGTGCGCCGCTGCGGCCGCCACTCCCTGTGCATGATTGCCTGAAGAATAAGCAACAACGCCTGTCAGTTGATGGGCTTGGGCAAGTTTACTGAGCTTATTAAAAGCACCACGAAATTTAAATGAGCCGGTACGCTGTAAGTTTTCAGCTTTAAATAACACTCGCCCCCCCAGTTGCTCATTAAGCATTGGAGATTCAAGCAGTGGGGTAATAACGGCATGGCCCCTAATGCGCAGGCTAGCAGCAACAATGTCTTGGTAATTAATTGCGAGTTCAGTCATAACGCATGGGGCCTATTTTTTTCGCTATTTAACAACAAATACTAGCATCTAATCATTCTCCTGCCAGCTAAAGTTCCTCAAAATAAAACCTGTGTTATGATAGGCGATTACGTTTCTATTTGCCGTCGCCCTATGACATTGACCAACCGTCCAAAATCACGCCTTAGGTTACCACCTAATAAGCATCAGGTTAAACAAGAGTTAGCCCAAGATGTTGCGAATTTTTTAGCGCGCGGCGGTAGTGTTGAGCAGGTAGGGCAGGGTGAAACAGCCTTAGTTAACGGGTGTTTTAATCAGCAGCGCCCAACAATAGCAAGCCAGACACAAACACGCACCTTGCTGTCCTCTCAAGTTGAGGCCATAGAAAAACGTAAAGAAGAACGTCGCCAACCTAAGCCTACCCCTATAAAAACCAATCGTCGGCCGACCAAAAAGTGGATTTATGACGACTTTGGCGAACCTTTGCGTTGGGTTTGGTCCTAGTGGTTAAACGACTAATTTAATGGCAAGAGAGTGCTTCGATGTAAGTTGTTTTTAGGGCTTAAAGCAGCATTAGGCCAATGCCGAATAGACAAAAAACCCCGCACAGTTGATGCCATAAAGTAGAGCGATCGGCAGGCTATTGGCGCGTGCAATGTGGCTACCTTTAATATTGTAATTACCTTGCATAGCAAGCAGTGTACCCGAAACTGGATTAATTGCGCTGCCCAATCCCCAAGCTGATAAAAAGGTCATGGCCAGTAGGTTGGGATCAGGCTCTAGGGTTAGTAATAAAGGTGCTATAACTGCCATGATCATAATGGAATGAATGCCCAAACGAGCCACTAGCAGGCAAAATCCGAGGGTCAAACAAGCTTCTACCGCTTCATAATGACTAAAGGGGAGCCATGGTGGGATGACCTTAAATAAGGCACCTAAACCAATAGCAAAAACCCCAGCAGCTAAAAATAACATCATTTCGTTGTGCATGTTGGCTAAGCGGTTGCAAATGTGCAGGTGTAGTTGGTTAGCCCGACCCTCATATAGCAATACCACGATCACCAATACGGGTGCACTGATGGCAATGATTTGAGTGATAGCGAGCATGGGCCAAATTTCATGAGCAATAATCACAGCCACCGCCAATAGCGCAGGAAGAACTAGACTTCGGCCTTTCAGAGGGTATCCAGTGAGCTTCACTTCTGGCTCTTGATGCAACCAATAAAGCATGACTAAACTAATCAGCCCCATGGGAAGGCCCACGCTCATTACCGTCAACATGTCCATATTTGGCACTAAGCTTAAGGTGTATGCCATAGCCGCAAAAAATGGTGACCAAAGTGCACAGACTGCGAAGTTGACAGTGAGCAAACTGGCAGTGCGTGTATCTACCTGACGACGGGCGCTGAGTTTGTCTGCAATAATTAATAGCGCAGACATGTTAATGATAGCGCTAAAAAAGTGCCCCGACGCCAAAGTGCTAATAAGACCTTTTCTGCCTGCGGGTGGTTGTCTTTTTTTACTTTCCTTAGAGGGTGTGGCAATGAGGCTTAAAAAGCTCACTGCGGCTAGCATAGCGAGCAGATTAGTATTGCTATTAATTAGTTGAAACAATGGCGCGGCAGCCCCCTCAAAGAGGCTGTAGGCTAAACCAGTTAACCCAATGCTGATCAAAACCATGGACTGTATTAAAGAACGTTGAGCAAGCAGGCTAAAAGACGCCAATGCAAAGCCCCAGAGCAATAGGCCGGCAACGGGATAGAGCATTGGAAAGGCCAAGGATAAGACGCTTAAAAGCAGTCCCAAAGCCAAGCTGTAACCGCGTAATTTCTGCGTCAAGGGACTAAGTGTGTTGGGCGAATTTTATCAAGCGTCATCTTTTCTCGCTCAACTAAAGTGTGCCACATAGATTGGCTTAACATGCGTTTAAAATAGGCCGCCAGAGTGGGCCATTTTTTATGGTTTATGGCTTCGCCAGCGTGCATAAAATTAATCATCTGGCTGGTAATCGCAATATCAGCTAAAGAGCAACAATGACCAACAAAGTAGTCTTGTGTGCCCAGTTGGCTAGTAAGGTAATCCAATAGGGGTGGTATGTCATGCTCTAGAGCTCTGCCAATAAGTTCTTCATCAGCAGTCTTGCCTGACACGGGTAGAATAATGCGGTGTCTGAAAACCGTAAAAGTGAGCCTTGGGGCAAGTTCGTAATCAGCAAACTTCTCTAGCCAGCGCATCTGAGCCCGAAGTTTTGCTGTGGAAGGAATAAGCGATGTTAATGCCTCGTGGCCCAAGGATTCGATAAGGTAATGACAGATAATGCTAGAATCAGCCTGAAACCAGTCATCTTGCTGCAGCACAGGTATTCTTTTAAAAGGGCTAATGTTGACAAAATCATCGGGCACAGAGCCAGGCACTACAACTTTTAGTTTATATTTAGTGTTAGAGAGGTTCAGCAAGTACATCACCTTGCGTACAAAAGGCGAAAGTGGCGCACCGTAAAGTGTAAAGGCCATATTAAAAAACCAAAAAATTAAGTAGCGCTATTGTGGCTGAGAGGGTGCTTAAACTCAAATAATTTACGAATATAGTGGTCCCTTGTAATAAATAACTAAGTGGTTGAAATAAACCCAATAATTTTTACATTAGTGCTTGACAGAAAACGGCTCAATCACTAATATGCGCACTCCAGTTTGGTACGACCAAAAGGTCAGATCAAGCGCGAATGTGTCCCGTTCGTCTAGTGGTCCAGGACACTGCCCTTTCACGGCGGTAACAGGGGTTCGAACCCCCTACGGGATACCACTTATTTTGGACTACAGTTAGAGGTCAGATGTTTGATTTAAACCCCTATCTTCTAGCTGTAAACCTAAAATAAGCAAAGGCAAATCACACGCCTCCAACAAGTGATATGTAGCGGGAATAGCTCAGTTGGTAGAGCACGACCTTGCCAAGGTCGGGGTCGCCGGTTCGAATCCGGTTTCCCGCTCCATTTATTACACCCATAGTTCAACCCACGCTTTTCTAATTAATGACCCATCGCCGAAGTCGCGCTTCATTTTTGCTTGTGCCATGTTTTGTGGGCTAAAAACCCCCTAATACTCAATCTAGCTGCCTTGGCTTAACTTAAATTATTAAATACCGATGATTACCCATCATAAGCCAATTATCGGTTGACATAATCCAGCAAAATCAATACTATCCTGCCCACTCTTTAAAGAGCTATAGCGTCCCGTTCGTCTAGTGGCCTAGGACACTGCCCTTTCACGGCGGCGACAGGGGTTCGAACCCCCTACGGGATGCCAACAAAACAGCCTCTCAAATTTGGGTCTAGGGTTAGAGTAGTAAAGGCGCGTCACATGCCTTAAAATAGTGATGTGTAGCGGGAATAGCTCAGTTGGTAGAGCACGACCTTGCCAAGGTCGGGGTCGCCGGTTCGAATCCGGTTTCCCGCTCCAAATTTAGGCCGAATGGCAGAGTGGTTATGCACCGGATTGCAAA
>Ga0115547_1000613_pt1 | contig 22867 bp, 22 predicted proteins | sample COGITO_mtgs_1004_3_FD_87185 | JGI IMG/M metagenome (GOLD analysis project Ga0115547, IMG submission 87185) | Pelagic marine microbial communities from North Sea - COGITO_mtgs_100420 | ecosystem: Environmental > Aquatic > Marine > Epipelagic | place: Germany:Helgoland, sampling site Kabeltonne...
CAGCTGAACTCACTCGCAGAAAACCCCCTTATGCTCTGCCGACGCGAACAACCCGAGGTGGTCCTTGGCAAAGCCCGCCCACGTCTCCGGGTGTTCCGGGGGCGTAATGGCAGCCGCAATCTTGTCGAGCATGTGGGGTTGGTTGCCCAGGCCCTGCTTGCCGTAACGCGTGCGTCTCTTACCCCTCTTGGTCATTATATCATAGCGCCGGCAGCGTTCGACCATGACGTGCGTGATCACAGTCTCGGGCGCAAACACGCCCCCCACCGACGCGGCAAAGCGCTCGTGCTCGCTGGTCAGCTTGCCGTGCGAGTCATCGACAAAGACCACGTTGGTCGCGCCTCTGATGTTCGGGACGTGCTCCGCCAGAAGCTGCGCCTTGCTCTTCTTGTCTTCCTCCGGGACGCCGTTTTCCGGGAACGCGATGATCGGAAAGTCCTCGTCGCTGAACGACGGGACTGACGGACCCAGCACGTCCTGCGCATACGCAGCGGCGGCATTAATGAATGCCGCCACGTTGCGGCAGTCGTTGCGGGTCACTATCACAACGTCGGAGAACCCTTTTTCGCGAATCTTGGCGAGGACGAGCAGTATGGAGTACATCTTGAGCGTGTAATCCTTGTAGTTCTCTTCGGAGTACCCGGTATCGAGGAAAATCTGCAAGCGAAAGGCGTTCACATCGGAAGAGGCGTAGGCGTTCGAGTCGCACGGCGAGCTCACGGCATCGATGGTCAGATCCCAATCCATCACAAGCAATTTTGTGGTCGCCATGTTCACCTTAGGGCCGCGGCTGTTTGGTCCAGAGGCGATCTTGGCCTTCTTCTTGGCCCTCTTGGGCTCACTCCCCTCCCTGCGCTTCCTCGCCTGGCGGTGCTCCGGCGAGGCCTCGGACGGGGCCGCCGCTGCCGCCGCCTCAGACGGGGTCGCCGCGGCGGGCTGGGTCACCCACTTTGAGACCCTCATGTCCACAATGCTTTCCCAGTGGGTTGGTGCCGCGGTGTCGCCGCCCTTGCTTGGCCAGGCCGGAACACGACAGCCCAGGACGCCGTCTTTCAACTTGAGCTCGCACGAGTACTGACACGAGTACTGACCAACCTGCACGTACGCGCAGAGGGTGTTGTCCTGCTCCTTAAAGAAATGACGCAGCTTGGTGCCTTGACTTGTTTTTTCGGGCAGTTGCACGACGGCGGTCCCGGCGGGCACGCGGATATTGCCGATGATCTCACACGCCTTCCCTTTATCGAACTTGTGAACATGCACGCGCACAGACCCGTCGTCGCGCTTTTCGATGACCAGCCGCGCTGTGGCGTCCACCGCCTGTGAGTGTTTCTTTGCCGCTGCGGCTTTGGCGGCATTGGGGTCGAACGCCAATATGGCCTGCGAACCACCGTGGGGTGCGAGTGCGACAGGGGGGGGGGACGGCGAGAGGGCGGTGCGGGCGTCGGTCTTGGTCTTGGTCTTGGCCTTCGACGCGGCATAGGGGGCGCTCCGCTGCGAGTTGGACACGCTCCTCCATTGGATTGGGATCACGTGCACGATGCTTTCCCAGTGGGTTGGTGCCGGGGCGTCGCCGCCGTTGCTTTGGTAGTTCGGAACAAGACAGCCCAGGACGCCGTCTCTGAACGCGAGCTCGCACGAGTACCAACCAACCCGCACGTACGCGTGCTTGGGGTTGCCCGGCTCGTCGTAGAAATACCACAGCTTGGTGCCTTCTTTTGTTTTTTCGGGCAGGTTCACGGCGACGCACCCGGGGCCCCCGCGGGTATTGCCGGGGATCTTACACGCCTGATTTGAACAAAATGCTCCGTGGTCAAATAGTCCCACCGCCACAGCTCCCGGCGCAGCGCCCTTCGATATGACCAGCCGCGTTGTGGTATGTACCGTCGAGCGCTTCTCGTCTGCCAGCACGCGCATGGCCAGATTGAGGGCACTGGTCTTGGACGACGCCGCGGCGGGTGCTGCGGCGTGCGCCGACGAGGACCGCTTCCGCGCCAGAGACTCGCAATAGCGACTGGGGTCGAACGCCAATATGGCCTGCGAACCCTCGTGCAGTGCGAGTGCGACAGGGGGGGGGAACGGCGAGAGGGCGGTGCGGGCGTCGGTCTTGGTCTTGGTCTTGGTCTTGGTCTTGGGCTGCGCCGCGGCGGCGGCGGCGGCACCACCCGCGGCGCCCGTCTTGGCCTCCGGCTCCGCGGTGGCGAGGCGGAGAGCCTTTTCCAGCTCCGCGGCGCGCCGCTCGCTGGCGTCCAGCAGAGCGAGCGCCTCGTTTAGCTGGTTCTCTCTGCGGAGCAGTTTCTTGTCGAAAAGGTGCGCGCGCGCGCGCGCCTTTTCGAGCTTGCGCTTGAGCTCTTCCGTTCCTCCTTCGCCCGCCGCGCGCGCGGCGGGCTTGGACTGCGCCGAGGCGGCGGGCGCCGAGGCGGCGGGCGCCGAGGCGGCTGGCGCCAGCGACTGCACCAGCACACTCGGCGGGCGGGAGGGGGGAGCGGACATGGGTCTGGGGTGGGCGGTGTGGGGTGTGGTGTGTGTGGTGTGTGATGAGTGACAACAATGATTACGTGTGGTGCGTGTGGAGGTATTCGACGTTGCTGGCTGAAATCGACGTTGCTGGCTGAAATAATCCTGGTCAAAAATATCCCACTCGCTGGTCAAAACGAACAAGACGAATTTTTTTGTCTTGGGGTTTAGTACGCTTACGTACTAAAACAGTATTTTATTTGGAAATTCTTGGAATATTCCTTCTGGTTCTCAGCAGGAAAAAAACGTGGTAAGTACTTTACCATAGAGGCTGCGTTGGCCTAGTGTTTTTACTAATAATCATCTTTATTATCCCCCCCCTTGTTCACCACCACTCGTCCGCGATGTATATCGACACCAAGAAGATCGTGCACGTGCTCGTGCCGGGCACATCCCACGGGGCGAGCGTGTGGGACGCGTTCACGCATTGCTACAAGGTCCAAGTGACCGGCGTCATGGCCACGGACCTCGGGGTAGTGGTGTTCGTACCAGTAACGGGAGCGGGCAACGCTGATAATCTTCGCACACTTTCCAAAGCTGCGCGCGCGCCGATTGCCACGGCGGCGAACCCGCTCTTTATTATTCCCGACGCAAGGCCAGAAGAGATGGCGGCGTATGGGTTTGACTACCGATTCTCCGAAGGACACCCGATGCACTACATTGGTAAGATTGAAAGAGTTGTCTTTGTGGCTGCGCCGCCCGCGCCCGAGATCGAAGACGTCGCGACAACGAAGAAGAACGCCGCCTGGAAGATCGCCTTCTGGTTCTTGCGTTTGTCGCGCCGGCGGATGGCCCGCGAGTTGGAGAATGTGCGCAAGCAGCTCAGCGCGGAGACCCGCGCCAAGGATCAGCAAGCGCTTCAACTGAAGACTACGCGTGGTCAAATTAAGACTACGCGTGGTCAAATTAAGAACACGCAGAAGGAGAACCAGAGGCTGAAAAAGACGTGCCAGGCGACAGAGAAAGATCGCGACCAGCTGTTAGAGACCGTGCAGAATGTTCTCTCTGAGAGGGACTTGGCTCGCCGGGAGAGGGACGGCGCTCTGAAGCAGGCAGGCGAGGCCGCGGAGGCCTTTCAGCGGATGAAAGCTGTCCCGGTAGCCACGGCGGTAGAGACCGACGTCTCGAAGGCCCAAGAGCATAAGAAGGCCTACGACGCGCTTTCTAGGTTTTCCAAGTACGATAGCCTTGACCAATTTGCGAGTTTTGCGGCGTGCTGGCACAACAAAAACTTGAAGGATTTGTTGAAATCTCTGGTCAGCGACAATAAGCGTCTTGAGAAGCAGTGTCGTCGGCTGGAAACGGACCACCACTCCAAACTCGAGAGCTTGAAGAAAACCTTAAAGGCGATGCAAATCCAGGTGGGCGAGACCAAGCGTTTTGAGACCTACGCGCGTATCTGCGCCAAGCTTATGGAGAAGACGGGTACCAGAAACGGGAGCCAGCTTGAAAATATTCTCAAACCCCTGTACAACGTAGCGTCGGACTTTCAGGATTTCGGAGGTTGCCCGCCTCTGGCGGCTTTCATTTGCTGCATCTCCAAAATGAGGAGGCTGATTGGTAGGTTTACGATCGACTCCGGGGTAAAGACGCCGTCGCTGTTTGCTCTGTTCAACGCCCTCGAGGGATTCAACGAAGGGCATAACACCGTGGGCGCTCTTACCATGTTCAGCACCGCAATGCGCCTGAAAGGCTGCGACAGTCTGTCGAGTGCGTCTGTCAAGTTTACCAACCCCTGTCTGATGATAAACGTTGGTGGGTACAATGCCGCGCTGTCTGAACAACCCATCCCGCCTGTGTGGACGGAGGATAGCAAGAAAGACGCTTATCAGTATTGCATGAACCACACGTGCAAATCTGTCGGCGCTAACTCTTTGCTCGAATTTATGTTGGCGCTTCAGGAAGCGCAGCCGGTCAGCATATCGAGAGCCGGGTCGAGAATCTACATGATTTTTCTGAACTTGCTTGAGGAGGTGTCTTCCCAAGAATACGACGCTGAGTTCACGCACCTGGATTTACTGCGTCTCATGTTTGCCAAATGCGAGCTCTTCTGGCAGGGACGCCCCTGCTTGATAAAGTGCAAGGACGCTAACGAGGCCGCAAGGGCAACGCGTGCGCTGGGCTGTCCGCCGATCACGAGCATATATTCAATTGCGGGGGTGAATCTCCAAACTCCAGAGTCTGCCGAAATTCTCGCTCGAATGGCAAAACAGTGGCCCAATTATTCTCTGGACGACGAGAAGGCGCTTATCAAATCCGAGGGTGAATACCTTGCCAGAAATCACTTTTTCACTCTAGCCTGTGTGCAGGATCCGGTCGGGAGCGCGAAGTTTCCGTGGTTGTTAGCAAAAACGTACGTGAGCCTTCGAATAACCGACAAACTTTGGGATATTGTGATGCTTGACAAGAACACAGACAACGCCCGAAAAGTTTTGGTCGGTATTGTAGGATGCGGTCGGGTGTCGGACCAGCAGATTGAGCGTCTGAGACAAGTCCTGCACAACTACGCAAGGGCCGCCGGGTCGTACAACAGAAGCAAGGGTGCACTTGCCCAGCGCATAAAAGTCACCAAAGATATACAGATTGTCGTCGATCCCGCCAATCTTCAGTCGTGGCACGCTCAAATAGCCACGCAGCTAGGCTGCCCTTACGCCATGGCGACAGACACGACAGACCAAGAGTACTGGCATTTCATATGCATGAGCGTGGCCAAGAAAGTATGTGATATTTCCAGCGACTGGCACTTCTCTGTCCAAGATAGGGGGGCTGAGAAGCCTACGACCGCTCGGGTTGTCACGCCCGCGCAGGCTTTCATGCAGACAATGAACGACGGGCTGCGCAAAGCGGGGGAGGAAGGTCAAATGAGCGAAAGCGATATTTCCAAATTGCGGGAGACGGCGGAGAGCTTGCAAAATAAAATTAAGATTGCCGCTTTGCGGGAGACTTTGCGGGAGACAGGGCCGGTTTCCGGGATTTTGGAGAGTAAAGACTCGGTAGAAGACCTGATCGGCAAGCGCTAAAGACGTAAGCGGAAAGCGAGGAATCAAAGATTTGCTATACATATGAAACTTTTCTCCTTTAAGATACCTTCGTATATACAAGACGCCTCCTTCATTATTGGACAATATGCGATGAATTGCGAGTCTAGTTGCACGGATATTTTGCAATGCGCGCAGGACGGGGCCCCTGTACCCTCCGAACTCCCCGAACTGAAAATGTGTATTCGTTGCAATCAACTGAAATCCATACTAGTATTTGAGAAAAAAAAACGCGAGCTCAACCACCGCAACATCTGTAGATCCTGTCGAAATGGCGCCCAAAGGGTAACGAAACGTCTGCGCCGCAAACATATTAAGCGCCATGGTCCGCCGGGTGGAAATTGTAGTATATGCGGCAAAAACGACATTGTTTTTGACCACTGCCATTCTACGCACCAGTTTCGGGGCTGGATCTGCCGATCTTGTAACAGTGGAATAGGTAAAATGGGAGATACATGGCGAGACGTACAAGATCGTGCGGATTACCTAAAAGAATTCGAAGCCTTGCAAGTACTGACCTTCATGAAAGATATTAACGTTTTTATTTAATTGAAGATTGTGTAGTCTACGCCCGGGATACTGTGCGCGGCGAATCGCGTGGCCCAGTAACTACAGAGTTGAAGAGTGAGGCAGGCGTCGTCCTGTTTTTTAAAGGTCGAAGAGTTAAGGTACGGTGAGCACAAGTTTTTTCGAGAAAAAAAGAAAAGAGGGGACAGAATCAACAGAATCAACTTACTTGGCGCGTTCCTGCCAGTTTCCCGCTGAATTGCCATTTTGCTACCCTCCCCGGGGCCGCTTCAAGCGTGACACGGCGGTAGTTGCTCAGCTGCTCCATAAGAACTTTGCGAATCCTCTCGGCTTCCCCCTTCCGAGGGTTGCCCGTTAGCACACCTCCCTCTCTCCATCCGATGCAGTTCTGAGCCATAAAGTACTTTAGCCGATCCGCGTACAACTCCTTTCGAGTGTTTGTCGTCAAAACACCGGTCTTCTCTTTCTCGTGCATGACCCATACGTTCTTGATTCGGTGGCGCTGCAGCATGGCCTCCAGATGCGCGGACTCTTGGCCTAGATTTGACTCGAAGAAGGCGCAGATCCAGTGATCGGGATAGGCGTCGGGTTGTCGCAGTCGCTCCACGTGACCGATCAACATGCGCTCAAGCTCTACCACGCCTTTCACCGGTTGCTCGTCTACGCACACGACCACAAGCGTGTTCCTCATAAGACTTAGCGTCACGATGGAAGTGCTGCTGTCTCCTCCACCGCTGGGATCTAAGCCGAGAAAAAGGATGCGGCTTTCTGGGTTTACGAGAATGTCGCGCTTCATGAACGAAAGGACGTCGTACGCCGGAAAAACCACGTCGGCGTCCTCCACATTTAAGCCTGCAAGGGATTACGAAGTGTGTGTGAGCACAGGCATATAAAAAAAATTGTCGTAGAAAAGGCAAACACTTACCCATCGACTCTCGCTCAAACATGTTCTTGTTCTGCGCGTAAATGGTCTTGACCATGGCGTACTTGCTCGCACTCTGTGGAGGTTTGAAATGCGTGTCAGAAGAATCTGAGAATGTCGGGAAAACAAACAAAAGAAACTTACCTTCCAGGGGGGTCTGAACTTTTCCACTGAAAAGGGGGCACAAAGAGAGAAGGGTGAGGAACAATACACGCGGAGCCACGGCAAAAAAAAATAATTCCAACTTACTGTGCGTGCATTCTGAGGCGCGCCCCGCCTCCATGCATGCAGGACAGGCCAAAGAGATCTGCAGCACCTTGAACATTGTTTTGGACGGGTCGTTCGGATCACGAGCCTCCATCATGTTGGTGTCTGGGGGAAAAGGGTGAACGGTGAGTCTATGGCACATGCGCAACGTCGGATGAAATTTTTTGTTTCACTTACAGAAATTCATATTTCCCTCGGAACTCGGTGTGCTGATTGCAAGCATACTTTTTTTTTTTTTTGATGTGGAGGACGAGTACAAAGCGGTGAGCGTAAGAAAACATAGAGCTTGTAGATGAAATTCCAAACTTACCTTGTCTTTTCAACCTCAAGCAACGGGAGCACCACCTCAAAGAAGAGGCTAGGGGGCATAAAAGCCGCTTCCTCTAACCAAAGCACGTCTCCTCCCGAACCACGGAGCGTCTTACTAGCCGCTGGGTAGCTGTTCACCAAACTTTTTTCCCCGTTCTTGTGACGGAGCACCAGGACTTCGGCGTTGCTTTTGACGATTCGATCCTGCGCGACCTTGGCTACGAAACCCTTAATTAATTCGAGCATCTATAATGGATACATTTTGGTAATACTTCACGTGAGTAAATGAAAGACGAAAGAAGAACTGAAAAATTTTTTTTTACACTTACTTTTGAACTTGCACGCTTGCCCGTGGAGAAGATCGATTGTTCGCTATTCGGCACGCACATGACATACGAGGCGATAAAGAGACCCACGCTCCAGGTCTTTCCAAAGCGACGCGGCGTCTAGCATAAATGTGATACCGATTTAGAATAAGTAAGTGATGAGCAGGTAAACATACAAAGTCATGCAGCAGAACTTACCTGGCATAAAACGACCGCGCGCGTGTCGGGCCACCCTTGGCGCGCTTTCACCTCTGCCCAGTTCACGTTAGAGTCCTCAGAATAGAGATGGCGGCTCGTAGCTGCCAAAAAAGCTTCGTGAAATTCTGTCTGCATGGTGCTTCTGGTCACGCCAAAGCCCGTCTCCAGCAATTTGCGTATACTGGCCACCCTCAAATCTCCGAGAGAAACCTTTCGAGCCTTTTTGGACCTGGTATAACTGTCCACCACAGACGTGGGCATACACTCGTCTAACTTGTGGAGGGCTTCGTCCTGCGCGGATTCAAACGTCATTTTAAGTCTCTTTTTAATCATGTTCAAGAAGTGTGGATCGGTCCCATGAGAACCTGCCGCTTCTGATGACATAGGGCACAAAGTCAGCGATCACCTGCCAGTGGCTCTGGTCAAGATTCAAATAAAAAACCTCTGAAGTGTCTTCTGGGTCTACAGAGCCCTTCAAGGTCTCTATATAGGTGGCCTGCAGCTCATTGTCCAACACATTCGGCGTAGTGCCGGAAAGTCCAAGATCCCCACACAGTGCCATGTGCTGGCAAAAACGAAGGGTATGATTGCTGCAAAACCAACTAGCTCTATCCGGCTCCATGCCAGAGCCACCACGAGCTGATTTGAAAGGCGACATCAAAGCGTCCATAGTGGCGTAGGGCTTTCCGGTTTGTTCAAGGCACCAGACGAACTGGGTTGTGACAACATCTTGCGGTGCGCCTGCGATGACGTACTGCCTCCACCCGTCGCCGTACTTCATGTAAAACGGGTCGTCTGCGAACTCTGCGAGCACGCGTACCCCCAAAGGCATGCCCTGCAGGGCATAGAACGCAACTGTCAGATTTGTCCCGCGCGGGCAGTCTTTGGGAAACAAGTTACACACGCTCATCAGCGCCAACCTCGCCCTTTTGTTCGCCTCAGAGCGGCTCCTGGCGGCATAGTGCTTTAAAAGGCGGCGCAGCCCGTTGATAGACACACCTTCAAAGGCTATTTCGCAGTGGCAGAAATCACCACCGGTTAGCTTTGCGGCTAGTTTATTGAAGAGGGCGTCAAATGGTGGGGTGGATGCTTTCACCAGAGCCACTTTCATGGTAGGGGTGGGCATTTTTTAAAAAAAAACTACAAAACATGAAACTCAATTAATTATTTTTATGATATTTATATAGATTAATTCTGACACTCCCCATACCCCAACTTACTCCAGATCTTGGGTGTACGATTTTTCGACCAAAAATCCGTCACCCGCGAGACCTGTACGGTGAGCTGCGCATCCGGCGTAGACCTGTGTATCCATGTGTGTGTTTGTGCGCGCGGTGAAGGTATTTCATAGAGTGAGTTTATGGAACACATGATAAAGAACAATTGCGTCGGAAAAGAAAACTTACGTTCTTGCCCCAGTGACCGGTGCCTAGCTGCGTGATGCGGGCCGGCGTGCCGACCTTCTGCGTGTACTGCATACCGCGGAACATGACGCTGTATTGTGTGTGAAAATGAGGAGAGTTAAGATTGGAACCGTTAGAAATATTCGTGTGGGGTTAAGTACGTGCACAGTGAATCTTAGACAACTTACGTGTTAAGCGAGCTGTTGGCGCGCATAAAGAGGTTGCCTTCGGCTTGGCGCAGCGGGCGCAGCGCGCCGAGCATGAGCAATTCCTCAAGATCTCGGACTCCTTCGAACGTGCGCGTGTTCTCATTAAGCATGTTGTGCTCGGAGCTAGGGAAGTCGCCCATCAGGTCGATCGCGTCCGGCAGGTTTGCTGCTGTGCCGGCAGGCACAGCCCACGCCAGGAGCGACGCGCGGCAGCGCTTGGTGCCGATGTCTTGGTTCTGCCAGTGCGTGTTGAAGGTATCCTCCGAAAAAAATTCGTGTCCCTCCCCTGCAATGTAGTCCTGGCAGAAAATGTCTTCGACCACACTGACAAGCTTCGGGTTTTTCACCACGGCTCGAGAATAAAACTGTAGTAGTTGAGTGTATCAGTTGGTGAAAGGGTGTAAGAGCATGACGGAATAAAACTTTAACGAACCTAACGAATATTTACTTACGGTATAGTGCCCCATCATAATTTCTGTGGAAAAAGGTAGAAGAAAGAAGATAAAAATAGTTCCTGAGTCAGCAAAGACGATATCGGGAAAGAGATTGCGAGATCAACAAAAAATACTTACTGCGCACGGCGTCGTTCTGGAGCTGCATGTCGTGATGGCCATGGAACGTATTGCCTAGCTCGCTGCCAGCCTTGCACAAGATAGCACTACACATATTCCAGGTCTGGAACGGACGAAAGATGAGGATATCTTTGGCGGTCTCGTCGTCGTCCTCCTCGTCCAAGTTCAGGGCGGCTCTTCTGATCGTGGCTCTCGTAAGCTTCACGAAGCGGTCCGCGTCCGCGCTGAAGATGTGGATAGCGTCCTCGCCTGCCGGCAAGACGAACCACTCTCCGCACATTCTGTGTCTCTCCAATAAAGAGATCGGGGCTCCGTTGAAGTCGGTGTCGAGGGGAAAGGCGGTGAAACACGGGAGCCCTCTAAAACTCGTTGGCACTTTCCCGCTGGCCAATGCAGCGTACGCGCCCGGCCCGCGCTTGGAGTAGTCCACTTCTTCGTCCGGGACCATATGGAGGCTAAAATTTTTTTGTAACGGATATATTAAGGTAATGACGCGTTGTAAGAAGACAGTACAAACAAAAAAACAACACTTGTGTAAAAAAAAATTTTTACTTACTAGGTACTCATGCGAGCGGGCCAAACCCAGGTGTCCTAAGAGTAAGTAATGAAGGGGGGGGGAGAGAGGAACAAGTCAGTAAAGAAACAAAACAGTTGAAAACAAAGATTGCGGTTATTACTTACCGGCACCACTCCTTCGCGGCGCATCTCGGCCTTGAGGTCGGCATCCAAAAGGTACATGCCGCGCGGGCTCTTGGACACGATGCTCCAACGCCTACGCTCCTGTTGCATGATGTCCTCCTGGCGGCCGCCCTGCACGCCAAACTTGAGGTTCCATTCACGGTAGTAGGCGTTCGCCTGGAGCAAACTATGAAGGCAGTCGCTGTAGCACTGTATGGATATGTAACGGATATGTAACGGATAAAAATATTGTGAACGACATGTTCATGCTCGATGGAAAAATGAATTGGCAATTACAGTATTTATAACTTACTGTCGTGTGGACGGCATCCGTGATCTGGCGAAGATTCAAGGCGAAAGCTGTATAAATAAGTGTACGGTGGGGAGAAAATGGGTGTTTAGCAAGTGCACAAGGGGTGTAAACGGTGTATATTTCAACAGATTCCAAGTCTATAACTTACTTTCACGTCCTTGATCAGTGTTATAAAAGCCACTGTAAAATTTTTTTAATAGATACGTTATAAATGATGCGATGTAAGATGTTTGGACGGGTTGACAATATAAAGTTACGGGAAAAATAAAAGAACTTACTGTTCGATCATGAAGGCTAAACCGCGCCTGACGAGAGAACTGGACCGCGACTCGCGGCTCGAGGTCACGAGACGAGGCACACCTTGGTGCGGCTCAATATCAGCGATCGTGCGGTCGAACTTCCCTGAAAATTTTTTTGAGTTGAAAGAAAATTTTATGCCCGATAAAGAACCGCGTGTCAGCAAGACGAGAAAACGGGAAACAAAAGACGAGGACGCGGAAAAACAATCAAAAGAAAAACAACGAAAACGTACAAATATTCCACTTGAAGTGAATCTGGTCCGTCTGCGCCCACGGCAAAATCCTCTGGCACCAGAACTCCGCCTGAAATTTTTTAAGGGTAGGTAGACGAGGGAAGGTATCTGTAAGCAAAGAAGAAGAAGAAAAAGAAAACGTTACGGTAAAATTACGAGTGTTGCGTACCTGATCGATGATGAAGAAATCCAAGATGCTTGTCAAATATTGGATTTCATCGGCGCTAAAAAAATTTTTTTGTGTATTGTAAAAAGGTATATTTACGTAGAAATCGTGTTAGAGAAAAACTAAAAATTTGAGACTAATCAACGTGAATTTTAACAAAAAATCAAATATATAACTCACTACTTGTCGGGCATATCCCAGGTCTCCCGCGAGAAGGCCTCATCGGCGCGCTGGCGCCCCGAGAAAGGCGGCAGAGGCCCAAGGAACGACGCGATGTCGTTGGCGTCGCCGCCGGGGGCGGTGGCGACCGACTGGTTATTGCGACCGGTCAGCGCCGCGCCGCCCTTGCCGGGCTTATTTCCGAATGCCTTGGAATATGCAGATGATTGAGACATGATGAAATGAAAGTGTTTGCAAAAAGTTATCTAAGGATGTACTGTATACAGAGGGCTGTGGATGCCATTTATACTCTTTTGGTTTTTTTGCATTTAAAGCAGAGAACGTACTTATAAAAAATTTAATTTTTTTTTCTGTCTATTTACATACAGAAACTCTTTTTGTGGGCACTTCCTATGGCAGTATTCTGGCTCGCAGCCATACCCTCTGGTGTTTGGGCAACAAGAACCATTGGAAACACCATCAACGGATCGCTGTTCAGCCGCAATCGCGCCGAACCGCCAAACCTCCTTTTGGACCACGAGGGGGCGCTTGCCTGCGCCGAGGCTGCGCTTCGAATCCACCCCGTCTCTCCCACCGCGTTGCGTTTGCGCGAACTCGTCAGGCAGTCTGCCGAAAGGTTGGTCAAACTCGTAGAGGACACCCAGAGCCGCATTCAGAAGAACTCGTGGAGTCGCCTTTTTCGAGATCCGGACTTTTCCCTCGAAAATCGAGTCACTACGACGGAGATACAGACGCTGAAAAGCAGAGTTTCGCTGTTTTTGAGCGTTGTGCAAATATTTCCTCTTAAAGTAGGCGACTTTTCGTTCGAGAAAAGTCTGCCCGGGGACCACGCCTCTATAGACTCGGACGACGAAGCAGAGGGCGCGTCCAGCACCGAAAACTCCACAACGGATTCAATAAATAATTCATAAGTTATAAATAGAAGTCAACCGTGGTCTTGTGGTTGGTGCTCGTTTTTTCCACGTTATACATAGTATTTTTTTCCTGTTTTGCGATGCGGCGGAGAATGAATATAGTGTTTTTTTATTTTACAGCCCTAATATGTTACATCGTATTTCGGGGAATACATCCTTGTGGTGACATTCATTGCCAGAAAGAACCCGCTGGCGCTAGGCCCTGCTCGCCAAAGCCGGCGGTGCCAATCTAAGAGGACTGGCTAGCCCAGACGACTCCGGCGACTAACACGGCAATAAGCACGCCACTTGCACATAATATTAGCAGCGTGAGCATGAGACAAAACATTTTGTTGTTTTGGTTGAGCTCCGGAAACCGTGATGGCCTTCTTCTTGTCACATTTTGCTGTTGAACAACCATAGGCTGTTTCTCCACATTGTCCACCCTCACCGAATGGGGGTCCCACGAGTGCATTGTGTTCCGCTCTTCTTTGCGGGGGTGTTCCTATAAATACCTCTAAAATCGCTATGCAAATCAAGAATGCCTCGGTCTGTATGCAAAAAAACAAAGTGCTTGCTCTTCACCCCAGAGTCCGACGCGCAGTGGCTCCTTTTGGCTTTTGCGCTCACGGCTCTCTCGGTGCTGAGCCTGGCGCCACCGTCCTACCTGGACAGAAAAATCGTATTCGCACCGCCCTCCAGCGCTGACCTTATGCTTCCCCCTCGAAATCCCACAAGGCACCTGGACAGAGATTACCGCACTTCGGTGATCAGCCGCGTTGCAGAGGAAGCCCCGCAGTATTGCAAGGGGAGGTCGGCGTTGTTTGCGCACAACTTCATCATGCAGGGGGGAGAAGGCGACAGCATCGTGGTGGACGCGCATCTGGTGCATTTCTGCTCCGACTCGGAGACAATGGTAGGTCTCAAGTTTGAGCCCCTGCAGGGGGCAGCCAATGTTAAGTGCGCGGAGGAGTACGCAAGGGTGTTTGCCGAGCGCATTCGCCCGGCGCAGGGCATGGTCGAGTACGCTGTCGTCGAGCACGGGGACTACAGGCGCGTGCGCAGAGCCACGAGATCCCCGGAGGAGTCATGTCTCGTTGGCCACAGCCTCGAGATTCTCAACGGCACTTGGCAAAAGAAGTCGCCGGGTATTTAGCTCTGGACCCATATACTGTGTGAAGAAAGTGTGAAGAAAGTGTGAAGAGGGGCGATGAGCGTTCGATGCAATCGCTGCCTCCAGTACTACGACCAGACGCAGGTGCACCAGTGCACCTACATCGAAAACTACCCGACTCTTAGAGATTTCTTGTTTGTCTACAAGTGCGAACGCTGCTGCAAGTACTTTACGGGGTTGAGCAATTCCGGGCTCCACAAGTGCAAGTACCACCCTGGAGAAATAGGCAGAGACGGAAAGTACACTTGCTGCGGAGGCGGGAGGTCGTACCACACAAACCCCAACGTGTACAATATGGTCTGGACGCGAAACGGGCTGAGGCCCCCACCCATCAGGGACCTGAGCCCTGGGTGCATGCCATGCGATCACTTCAACCGAGATTCACCCGTCAAGCTGCCTCTGGACCCAGACGATCCAAACTACATTCACTTGCTCGCTCATTTGAAGCCCAGTGCCAACGAGAGGCCCGGGTGGGACGGAACTCAGCTTTGGCCACACCCCACCTTCTCCACCGCCGTATTCCAAGTGCAGGAAGAAAAAAAAGAGGAGGAAAAAGAAGGCCTAGAAAGCGATGTCGCAGAAGACGCAGATCGCCTTACGGATATCGACGAGGACGAAAACGACGAGGACGAAAACGACGAGGACGACGACATGTTTTTCTAAGACTATTAAATTACCGGCTCATCTTCTTTGATTTCGGCGTTAAGATCCCCTGGAAAGGCCCGGAGGCGAACTTGCTCTCTAAGTCTACATATTCTGGCGCATAGGGTCACATCCTCCCCGTAGGTGCGCTCGTACACGTGAAGCCCCTTCTCCGAGGCGCGCATGCGCTTCAAAAGCATAATTAAATCGGCTTTGGTTGCGTTGTCGGATTTCTTTTGGAGGCGGTCCAAAGACTCGAACGCCGCGGCATACAAGTCCCGGATGGCTCGGAAATCAGAATGCCGATTTGCCCCCGACCACCAGCGCTGAATAAAGTCTGGGATGCTGTAACCGTCCCTCCGCAGCTGAAAAAATCTGCCCTCTCGCACGGAAATCCGCTCCCCGTCTTCTAGCTTTGAAATAACGTCCAAGTTCACAAAGAGAGGTTCCATGGTTTACTACACATGTACATAAAAATTTGCAAGTAAATACATCTTTTTCATTACGATACAAATAGCGTTCTGCGTTTGCGCTGCACCCCCGAACTATTCTTGGGCAGCCATTTGCTTGTTCCGGTAGTGGGTGGCATTACACCCCCCGAGCCCGTGTCCACCGGAATCTGTGCGTGTGGGCTGCCGTACTTTCCAAAAAAATCTAGTGTTGCCTTTTCGTTAATGGCTGGCTTCTTAGCCCACGCCACCACCATGCCTGCCTTTCTCTGCATCAGATTTTGGCAATGGAGAGACAACTCTTGATTTTCCTCGCTCCTAAACATGTCTATCTTCTGACGAAGTTGTGAGTGGAACAGCATGCCACGCACGGAGGCCTCTTTCAACACCTTATGCACCTCCAGCGCTTTTGTGGCGTCGCCCCAGTGGTCTATGGTTAATTTGAGTTTTGTTGCAGCACTCATGGCAAGTCCACCCGCTAACAAAGCTTGGTCCGGGTACTTTGCCACAAGAGAAGTCACTTTTAAACCGTAATCCGCTACCGTACCCACTCCCTTTAGGGCTTTCTTGCCCAGAGAGGCCACGCTGCCAAGCGTTGCCGCTGATTTAACAGCCGCCACGGCTGAAGGCACGGATGCAATTGTTGCGGAGGCGGTTGAAGACACCGCAGCAGCACCAGTGGACGCGGCGCTTGCAATAGCTGAACCCGCCCCTACCGCCCCCCCGGTGGCTACAGCAGCGCCGACAATAAGCGCAAATGCCGCCGCGGTGGCAAGCATTTGTTTTTTTCTCTTCCAATTTTTCTCCAGTAACTGTCTGTTTTCTTCTGCGATGTTTCGTTGTTTTACTAGAGACTTTCCAAAATTATACGTCCCGTCGGGGTTTTCCATTTGGTCGTTGTACCACTCTTGCATGTTATCCACATCCTTTCGTGCTTGCTCCTCGAGTTGTTTGCGCGCCGCGCTGCCCGAGACCACCTCTGTCCGAAGAAGGGTTTCGATAATAACATTTATGTCCGGAGATCTCCCCTCTTCCTCCTCGACAGCTAATTGGTTGATGATAATGATGGCGTAGTACGGAATGTTGAACTGAGCGTGCAGGAAGGCTTCTTTGTAGTACGACGTACTACCAAGCACGTCGCCGTCTTTGATTACAAGCTGTCCGTTCGTCAAACAATCGGACGCCCCCGAAAACATAGCTTGGTACAGTCGCTTCAACTGGGTAAGTTTTTTATTCGCAAGAACCATATCGGTCCACGCGTTCTTGCCCTGCGTGTAGATCGTGCCAATGATGAGAGGCTTTAAGGTTTCCACGCCACCCAACTTGGAGACTAGGCCACCAATTAAGGGAATCGATTTTAGTCCCTCCACTAATATGTCAATGGATTTTCCATAGTAAAGTGTTGCTCCGTCCATGTAGTCCTTCCACGCGGTCCCGCCGATTCCCGCATTAGAAAGAACGTTGAAAAAGGAGAACGCGTTCTTGTCCCACCAATCCGACAACGATTGTTGACCTTTTTCGGTCCATTCTTTTTGTTGAGCCTTCGTAGCCGCAAACCACTCCCCAGTGTCGTGGTTAAACGTTTCAATAACAGGCGTGCCGTCCTCGTTTGTTTTATCGTCTGACGTTCTTGCCAGCACGGCTTTGCCCTGCTCTATGGCCAGGCTCCTGCACACTTGTTCTCTCAAATAATTGCAACCTCGTATGAGCAACTCCTGGGTCGCTGGCGAAACAAGAATTAACGAGATGATTTTGTAGATCAACACGGCGGAAAATTTGGTAGCATATTTCAAGAACTTGAAAAGTCCTTTCACCCCATTAAGAATCCATTCGCCCCAGGTTGAACCCTTCTCGTCGTCCAAATCCGGTTCTATCGGCGGTTCCGCGGTGGAGTCCACGTCGCTGATATTGGCTAGCTTTTTAATCACGAGATCCACTTTCAGTATGAGCCACTTGTAGTAGTAGTCCACCCAGCTGTATCTCGGGTCTCCTAGATCGTACAACTCTTGCTGTTTCTCCTTGAACGCGTCGAGGCGTCTCTGGGCTTGCTGCCAGGTTCCCACAAAGTCGATGTACCAAGGGTTGTTGGTCTGCGCGTTCGGATCAAAGCCAGCCTCGCGCAGTAAATCGTCCAGTTCTTGCACGCAGAGGCCCGTGTCGTTGCCCCCCGAAACAACTTTTGTTTCGTCTTCGTTCCATTTCACTTTTTGGCGAGGTTTGTTCTGCCATGTAGTAGGGTAGTAGCCGTAATACGTATTGTAACCCTTCTGGCACGCGCTGCACTCCATGGGTGCGTCTGGGTTGCTTCGAATGTTAAGATTTGCAAGCGTTTGAGGAACGTGGGGCAATAATCTAGGAAATAACACCTTCTTTCCACTGCTTTTAAGGCCATAGTCTGAAAATGTGTAGGGAATTTTCTCCGTGTTGTAGGATTTCAATTTTTCTTCCTGTTTTTTGCATACATAGACGTACGCCTGAGTGAACATGGTTTCAAAAGAAGACGCGTCCAGTTTCAGTGCCTTTGACAGAGGCCCGTCGTTCCGTGCCATTTCAATAACAAGGCCCAAGTAGAGCGTCAGCAGCGTATTGCCGCTGTTCGACAGCTTCAGTCCTTGAGTTTTGTCCACTTCCATTTGGGTAATATCATGCCCCAGCTTCTTCAAGGCCTCAGCTTTCTTGAAAGGCGTGGTTTGAAGACCTTTTTTGGGCGCAATGTACTGTTTTTCAGTGAGTTCTTCGTAATGAAACCTCAAACCTTGTGAAATGTTTTCAAATTCGTCCACAAGAACAGAAAAATTCTCCTCCGCCATGAGAAACGAAAACAAAAGCACCGGTTGTTTGGGCACCCATGGGTTTTTGTTTGCGTCCAGATCGTCCATCCACGTTCCCACGAACGCGGTGTACTGGCGAAGTTCGAAGGGAACGAAGGGAAAGAATTCCACCCCACTGTTAATAAACTGATTGTAAACCTGCGCAGCGTACAGCGGGTGAAACTTCAACCCGGGGTTCGTAGCCTTGTTGATGTTAGACTCATACTGCGAAGCGGTGAGACTCAACTTAGAGCCAGGTGTTAACTGCCGAACACTCAATTCGGTGAGCACACCTCGTTGAATAGGTCCAAGTTTTGAGTTTTTCGCCCATGATAATACCTTATCTTTGTTTTCAATTATTTGATTGAGATATTTTGGTGGAAAGGCTTTGCTGTCAAACAAATTTTCGGTCGTGTTCTCCGAAATGTCCAGTGCTTCTGCATCTTCATCCTCTACCAACTCGTCCTCGCTGGAGTCCTCCTCCTCTGCCTCTGCAAGCTCGTCATCGCTGGAGTCCTCCTCCTCTGCCTCTACAAGCTCGTCCTCGCTGGAGTCCTCCTCCTCTGCCTCTACAAGCTCGTCCTCGCTGGAGTCCTCCTCCTCTGCCTCTGCAAGCTCGTCATCGCTGGAGTCCTCCTCCTCTGCCTCTGCAAGCTCGTCATCGCTGGAGTCCTCCTCCTCTGCCTCTACAAGCTCGCCCTCGCTGAAGATGTTGTCCGACATATCAAGTCTGCGTTCGAAAGCCACCCGACTCATTTATAGGTGGATATTTTCATGAAATAGGCACACCCCTCCGGCACACCACTTGGCGATGCGCGTGACCCTACTAAGGCCTAGCCTCTGCAGCCCCTCGGATATTCGCTTTTCCAGGGCCGCGTGCCCCGACGCCGTTGCGTTCGCCACCGGATGCGGGTTTTGTGGGTTGTAGGGTTGGTGCAGTGTCATGTCCACGGGTTGCTGCGAGAGCGAGTGGAAACAACAGTGTACTGCGTACGTCAACAGATTTTCAGTGCTGCGAATATTGTGACTGAACAGGACGGCCTCGGACCGCAACCCAATCCCGGGGACTGTCGTCAGCGCAGTCTCGTGCCAGCCGTAAATCGCTCCGTAAAGATTCGGAAACGCTTTAATGGTCCCGTACAGGGTCCTTGCGTCTGGAAGAGCGTCGTGTCGGCGCCCAAAACTCTCGGGGTTGACTCCCACGGTCTTTGCAACTTGGTGGAGGCTGTAACCCATTTGACCGGGGCCTCTTGAAGCGGGCATGACTCTTCTGAAAAAGTGAAGCGTATCAAACCATTTCCATCCCGGGGGGAAAGAGACGCCGGTGCGCCGAATGGCACTCACGAGAACAGGTTTGTCCGCCCGAAACGCGCCGTGGGCCGCTATTATGGGAACCAGCGCTATCTGTCCCCCGAACTGCTGCTCGGGGACGGCGTGGCCCTCCACAAAATCCACGAACTTTTGAAACGCCCTTTTAAACGACATGGCTTGCTCTCTCCTCAGCCAGTTTTTCGTCACTTTTCTGCATCCTTCGTACACGCAAAACGAGCGCAGCTGTGCAGCGGAGAGACCGGGGTCTACGATTTGCTGGAAAGTGTGCCCGGTTGCGCTGTGTATCGCGGCAAGTGAGTAAAGAAACGTGGTGTTGGGGTACATGACATTCCCGAGCCACTCAAAATCACAGACGAACAACCTTGGATCGCACACGGAGCAGAACTGCAAACTCATGGTCTTTCCTAAGAGAAATACGATTAGTATATAATATCAACTGTAATTGACATGAAAAAAAGGCATGAAACAAGAACAGGTAAAAGCGGTCTTTTCCATACCGGGCGGGTTGGTATGGGGCTCTCTGGTGGGTTTTTTAATGGTGCACGTCGCAGTGATTCTGATCTACTGGTACGGACCTATTGAGAACGGACAGTTCGTCTTTTATTCAAACATCACCGAGGTGGGCACGCACGTATTTGCCCTTCCGGCTCTGCTGGATACAAACGTCGCAGGAGTCCGAGAGGTAATAAGTTTGTCTACCGTGGTCAGCACCGTTTATCACATTTTAGAAAACTTCACCGAGCTGGAGGCAACGTCCTCGTGGCACACCATGGACATAGCAACGGTAACGGGCCTGATCGCCACCGTCTTTTTGAATTTTTTGTCGCGCATTCGCCATAATTACGCCGTTCTCATATTTTTAGTGGCGATCGCTTGCAGCACAAAAGGGGGCAATATACTCGCCGCGGGCATAGTCGCCATCATTTTTCTTTTGTCGATGCTGCAACAAAAGACACGGGAGGAGAATCTTCTGCAGTCTGTAGTCAAAACTACAATCCGTGTTTTGAGCCTTGGTGGGTCTGCCCCCGAAGCGGACGCTCTTGATCTGGACACGCACATGCTGGAAAGAGCCATTGCTTTGAACTCCGTCGCGGTAGCCGCTTTCGTGTTTGCAGAGTACAACGAAGAGTACGACCAATGGTCCCACTCGGTATGGCACGCAACGGTGTACACGGTGCTTTGGCAGCTTGTTCGCGTTTTGGTAGACTCTAAAACGCGAAAAGAGGGACAGGAGCGGAAGGACAGAGAAATATACAGTACTCTTTTGCCTCCTAAAAAAGGTATGAAGTGGCGTCTAGGGACGGGCCGATGGAGTTGACCCTCCTTGTCTCCCGCGGCCCAAAAAAGCAAAGATGTGCGATACACGCAAAAAAAGACACGCACGTGAACGACGCAAGCATAGAGGGCGCTATGCTCGCCCAAATGGCCATTGGTTCTGCACACGGTGAGACTCCGGAAAGTATATATAGACCTAAAAACATCCAATAGTGTTTTCACAATGGACGCTTCGTTCGACTATGCAGTGGATGTGGAAGATGCAAGAGTCGGTTTGGCGCCCGCGTCCAAAGAATCCGACGAGAGACCCACTTGGGCAGAGTACATTTCAGAAGAAGCACTTCTCGCATGCCCCCACGCGAAAAAGGAGACGCTAACGCAGTACGAGATAGATTTAGGACTGGGCACGCCAGTTACGGTGAAAACCATGAAGCGGCTTTTGGAAACAGAGTACGCGTGGTTCGACAAAGTCAATAAACGTAACGGCGGCGTGGGCCTCTCCGCGGCAGACTTCCGCTCTTTCGGATGCAGTCTGGTTTTGGCTATCATGCAGAGCGTTTTTTCGAACAACCCAATTTTGCTCGTCGAGCTGCTCAAGGTGCCGGTGCGCGCAACGTTCACGGACACTGAAGATTTGGCGGCGTTGTTTGTGTTCGAGAACATCAGCATCATCGACGCAGACAAAATGGCTCGGTTGTTGCGCGTGATGCGCAGAAATCTCGAGGGAACCATGCCTATGGACCAGTACAGAGCGCTGCTTGCAATGCAGAGGTTAGAAAAGGTGCGCGCCAAGGATCCGCACGCCGAGACGCACAAAAGAGGCCATCACATAGGCCTGGCTCCGTCGCACGAACCACTGTCCTTGCACAGTCAACTGTCGGGTTTGGTCGCGCCCGTTGTTAACAATATTACAAACAAAGTAACCCCGCGAGGGCGGGCACTAAAACCAGCCACACCGGGTTTGTCTATGATATAAAACACGTCTCTTTTTACTATTTACTCTACGCGTACGCCTGTACAAAGATTTCTCTATGCTAGCCCTCCACGCGGAACTTCCTTGGCTTTTTTTATTCCTTTTCACCATGCTCTTAGTAGAACTGCAGCTGCGCTACTGCTTGCCATGTCTGCGGGCCTCGGTCAAGGTGGCCCAGTCTGGCATCGTCGTGCTCGCCCTGCGCTTGTGGCTGGACAGCGGGTTCGTGCAAGGGGAGCAGTGGGCCACGACTCTGCGCACCCTGGTGAACGCCTCAGTGGCCGGGCCCAGCCACGGCAAGCGTCCAAGTTAGTGTTTTGTTTAAATGTATCTCACAGATCCAAGAAACGACGTCGTTGGCTCCTCTGACACAGGAGTTGACATAGGGCCGCCTTGTCCCACCACACAATGCCACTTGGGCTGTATCCGCTTCCGCGCGATTTGTGAAGAGTCCCAATATCGTTTTCTCAGACGACCCTCTCCCTCTATCCAAGTAGTAAACGACCGCGTGTACCGTCACCATGTGTTCGATTCCATACAATACAAATGTTCTTATTCTTCTTATTTATAGTACTTCATAGCCATCCCAACATATTAAAATTAAAATCTTAAGTCCTCTGTGTATATAGAATAAAAAAATGTTTTGTAAATAAACACCCAGCAATATGCTCGATATACGAAATGTTGGCGCCATTTTATTTCCTGGTGTTTTTGCAGTACTTACGCGCACCACGGTACAAATAAGTACTGGGAAACCGTTCGGCGGAAGAAGACCATTTGTGTGTGTGAATTTTTTCCGCAGGCTTAACTAGGGACCAAAACTTTAACGGATAGTCACATCGTAGCTTAACTACTTGCCCGGAAAACTTCGGCGGAAATGCAAAAAGTTTGTGTGTGAATTTGGGCTAATACAACTAAGTATCAATACGTACCCAATTAGTGTTTTTCGCTCTTTTCTGGTAATGGTCCACTTTTATGTATGTAGGTATACTAAAACACTCAATATTACACATTATTACAGTACTTAAACGTACCGAACTGTAGACTAAACTACTAAATCACCGATCCGGAAAACTTCGATTTTTTTGAGGAAATTTGTGTGTGTGACACGGCAAAATCTTTGTGCACACACCACCCTCCAAAAATCGAAGTTTTCCGCCGAAG
>Ga0115547_1000618_pt1 | contig 22686 bp, 6 predicted proteins | sample COGITO_mtgs_1004_3_FD_87185 | JGI IMG/M metagenome (GOLD analysis project Ga0115547, IMG submission 87185) | Pelagic marine microbial communities from North Sea - COGITO_mtgs_100420 | ecosystem: Environmental > Aquatic > Marine > Epipelagic | place: Germany:Helgoland, sampling site Kabeltonne...
CTGTGAGGGAGAAGTCAATTCGCAAAAAGAGGCTGCCACCCCGAGTGCCCCCGCCGGCGTTACTCTCTCCGCCCCCCCCCCTCCTCCCCCTGTATTGTTCTCGTCACCTACTGTCCCCTTATCTTCACCCCCCCTTGTTTCATTGTCTACCCCTGCCCAAAAATCCCCCCACGACTCTGTGTGGTCGGGCAGGGTGATATTACGCGTGGGTGCAACATCGAAAGTAAAGAAAACATGGACTGTTTCGTTCAAACCCATGATCTCCTCCCCCACGCTGGCCTGTTTGATCATTGTCGCGTTCCCCCCATTGGCATACACCATGCCCCCCCACCCCAACACACAGAGAAGCACGGCGAATCTGTATAACGACATTTTGTGCTCTATCCGCCCACCTGACGCACACATAAATATATCCAATGCACATAAGTCTATGTTGCAAGTATCTCCCTAACTGGGAAGCTCTTCCGAGTCCAGTCGAATTCGCCCACCGTCACGCGCACGCGTGGCACCAGAGGGTCTGGGAAATCAGCAACAAACGAAGGGGGGGTGGGGAATTCAACCATGAAAACACATTCCATCCCAACACGCCTGGCTACAAAACATCTGGTGGATATGAAGCGCACTATATCTAGTTCCATAGTACGTGGCACTGACTAAGAAACACTGGCATTTACACTGTAATTTTTTTTTTACCATGAAAAACCATGGATGTGGCATTTGTCGCGGGCCCCCTTGCGCACAAGTGAAACCTCTAGTACAGTCTTCTCTCCAGCCTTGTCCTCCATGACATGTGACCCCTGCATTCGAACAGAATACCCGAGAGACAGTTCCCTACACGAACCCACTTTCACAAGCTGTGAAATCATCGAGCCCTCTACGACAGACGTGTCAATAGACAAGAGGAGGTCGAGTTTACCTGCAGTGTCCGTCCATGCAGAAACCACAGACCCAACAGACACACCTTTGTGCTCGATTTTAACAGGTTTTCCAATGATGTCCTTGGCAGTCTTGGCAAGATCTGACTGTTTGAAAAACAAACCGTTGTAGCTCTCACACAACCCCTCCGGGTTGGCTGTCCCCCATACCAACATATTTGCGCCTTTTCCGTTTGAAGACATCGTACGAGCATATATATGTTTACTGTAATATATACAAAATACCCCCCTGTATGGTCATTGACATACAGGTCGCGCTTATAGTAGCAACTACCTTCCTCTTCATGTATTCTTTCCAGCCACCCCCACCAGTTGCATGGGTCCTCGTCACAAACTGTTGTTTCGTTTGTACCACAGCAGTTCTATGCCATGATCTCATTACAGACAGCAACGCCTCATCACAACATCACGAGAAGACCCCCACAACACACAAAACGGAAATACAAGCACTGATAATCTCTGTTGCATAAGAGAAGAAACTCATTTTTTCAAAGGCCATGCAAACTAACCCCAGAACAATAAAGGCAATCGACGACACGAGAAGAAAAATCACTGAAAGAACGCTCAACGTAGTGCTGGTCCATTTGGATTGCGTATACGAAACGAACAAAGAAAAAAACACAACACCGAAAATCATGCAAACAAGCAATAACAGAACCACAACCATCCAACCAGAAGATACTGCATGATGCACATATTGCGAAGCTACGCCGCCCTTCTTGTTGTTCGTAAGCCCTCCTCCTCCTCCTTCTCTATTGCTATCATTGTCAGTCTCACTCCTCAGCAACAGCATGGTCATGTAGAACGCCGGATACAAGGCAAACAACGTATACCCCGCCAAGGCGAAAAAGAGAACGTCGTTGTATGCCCAATAATTGTTGGATTCTACAAGACTTGCAGCCAAAAAAATGGGCACCATGTTTCCGAGGAGCATCCACCGAGACACAGGCGTCAGCTTCTCATCGTCAAGCTTTTGCGGGTATTTCTCGACGGTATTCCATGTTCCACGAACATTCCCTTGACCGTCCGAAGGGATTGCGGGGATGTTGGTGAATGGCATGAACCCCGCCATGTTCATTCCACCTGCCACACCGTGTGGAGTAGATTTTAACGGGGCTGTGGTTTTCATGAACTTTTGCACTGCAACCTCCACATCGACAATTGAATTCTTATCCATATTTCCCCCAGAGTCTAAGCTCCGCCACGACCACAACAATTCGAGCCAGCCGGTAAAAAAGCAAAAAAGCCATACAACCAAAATGTTGTTGTAGACTATGAGATTCTGTTCCTGTCGTACAAAACAGAACACACAGAGAACCAACAAAATACCCCAGGTCACTATGAAATCAAAGGGTTTTTTCGTTATCCACCATTTGTAGGGATCCGAAGACTGTTGCCCCCTGTCAGAGTTGGAGATAGAAACACGCTTGAAGGGGGACCATTGCCATAAAGCATGTGATGCCATAGCGACTTGCACTGCAAGGAATAAAGTTCTCGACGTGATTGAGGAAAACACTACCATCCCCCGCGGGTCTGACCCTCTTTCCAGAAGAGGTGTCACATGTGCAAACCTACACATATCACTGGCGCCCATCTTGAGCCCATAATCGATTGGTTCTGGCTCTTTCATCCAAAACGAGCCCCCCCCCCCGCGTACTTCAGGTATGTTGTTACACTGGGATTCACCTATTGACGAATTCACTACAGAAACAAAATAACCGTTTTCCCAATTTTCTCGTGGGTGGTGATGGTTGCGATGATATTCGTCAATCGTCAAAGATGTCTCTTGGTATGTCCAATGCCATTTGGGATCCTTGGACACAAACCCCACAATAACTACACACAATAAAACAGTGTGTGCAATGCCAAAAACCGCAGATGTTTTGTTCTTAAACACAGCCTCGATTAACATTCTGTCTTCCACCCCAATACAAACCTAAATATCACACGCTGTTCTGTGTGTGCACGATATTTATTTGACAGGAAGTACGACACTGATACACACATGAGACGAATTCTGTACTTCCTTTGCATTATGTCACTGCTCGCTGTGCAAACATGGGCAACTGGGGGCGCCCCCATGAACAGAACAGGGATGTTTAGAGTAAAACAATCCGCGAAAACTATCGCACCGACCACTTCGTATTCACGGTTACCCAGTGGTTTTCAACTTGGCACCCTGCCCAGAATGTACCGAAAAAAGCGAGGACAAGTACAACCCACAGACGCGTCATCCTAGCAAAAATCATCAACATAAGTGACCCCAACATGACCACCCACAGGCACATACAGCAGGTAGAACCAAAATAATATATGACCACTAGGAGAAGCGCCATCACTGCCATTTTCCAGCAGCCCATGATCACCTCTTCTGTAGCCTCCCTGGTCTTCCGCTGCAGCAACGTTTCTTCCGCCCTGTATGGACCCCGTCCAGTCTGAAAATCACTGCTTTCGTCGACACTGTCACTATCGCTTTCCTCCTCCGTCGAAACGCGGCCGTAGTTTCCCGAAGCAGCCCCCCCCATGTTCTCTGATGCCCGCAAGCACATGTGAACAACATAAATAACTATGACCGGTGTTTTTGGACAGTCACATTAGCAAGGCATTTTGGGTGAACTGACTTTTTATCGGTAATCTTTTCCGTTGAACATTCAAATCGATGCACGTCTTTCCTACTGTCTTCAGTAATAACTTTAAAAACACATTCCCTATACGGCTTCATATATTCTGCAAGTTTGTTTTTGTCGTTACTATCGACTGTTGGGTTCTCTTCAACTATATCAAAACCTTTTCCCTCAATTCTGTAGAATTTCGGCAATATAACAAACATGTACAAAAACGCCAGATCTCGAGACGTGATATTCTTCCCCACTTTGTTGCAAAACATCCAGATGTCTGTATATGTAATAGTACACTCACCAATAACTTTCTCATCCTTGCCAATTTGATAATCATGTGTTATTGTGTACGCCTTTTCACTGGTTGGGAAAATCCTAGAAAGAGGGTTTCGAAAAACCATATACGCCAGATGTTTACAGTCCCTCCTTGTCCGTGGAACTATGGGTTCATTAGGCCTGTGGGGCGACTGGAGACGAGAAAGATTGTTCAAGTCTTGACGGAAGTCAAAAATGACAGCCATTTTTAAAGTGGTGTATTCGGTTTTCGGTCTACCTTTCCTTTTACGCCACTTGTGCACTCCACCATTCACTTCTCCAAGGGGGCTCAAAACAAGCTTGATTGTCACTTCCCCCCAATACATGCATTCTCTCCACCCTGGTAGATAGGAATTCAGAGAAGGCGCTCTTTCCCCCAAACCCTTATCAAAAACCCCATATTTCATAACGACTCTGGTGTTGGCTTTTTTTTCAGACGAAGAACCGGCTTCGAGTCCACTGAAATGTTTTACACAGGCTTGGTATTTTTTGCTTTTCTGGCATAGTTCTCTGGCCCATGATGAGATATCCGTGATATCCAGTTGGCTCTCTCCAAGTACATCATCAAAGACCGTGTTCACATCATCTACACACCCGTGATGTGAAAAATACTCGAACTGTGTTTTCTCCATTGTGTGCCTTATACCAAATATATCGTCCAGTTCATTAATCTCCCTCATGTAAGAGGGGCTATTTTTGTACAATTTGTTGTCGATTTTCACACCTTTGCGATCAAAACCCCCACAACTCTCATGAACGTACATTTTAATGTGAACCATGTACGGTAATCATTTTGCGTATACAGACTTAAATAGTGCTTCAGGCCTCTAAATGAGAATAGAAAACCATGTGAAGCACAATCTGCACATAAGCGTTCGTGACACTGAAGGGGAGCTGCACCAGGGCGATCAACAGGTACACCAAAACAATGAGCAACAAAAGGTATGGCATCGAGACAACCAGCCCGACGACTAAACACATTCGCTGTGCGGTGACCGCGTCAGCATCGCCCGCAACTTCGAACAATCTCATATCTGCCCCCTTGACCTGGAGGTCTGTCTGTAGTTCCTGCGCGCTGAAAAGCCCCGGCACGTCGATGTCCCCCACAAGGGCGCCCACGTCTATATTCGCACACTCCGCCCCCGTGAACTCGCATGCCATCCATGCAAGTGTTGCAGTCGGGGACTTGTAGTTAAACTGTTGGTCGTATAAACACGACTTGAAGCACATGTCAGCCGGCAGCCTCGTGTTGTTCCAGCACCCAGGGGTGGTCTGCAAGGCTTCCGGGGGGTACACCGTAATCGGCACCCACTGGTAAAGGTAGACCAACACATCCTGCAAACAGAACAACGGTCAGCTCACGGCAAAACAGCCCACACAAACAGACACGTGGTGCCAAGCACAAAGACATTATTACCTCTGGCAGACACATGGGGACCATGGGGAAACAGATCGGCGAGTATCCATACGCCCACCACATGACAGCAGCGGGTAACAAAACCCACACAAAGATGGAGGGTGCCACGAGCCCCATCTTCTGCAGAATCCACCCCGCCACAAGGAACAACACAAACGCGATGAGAATGGTGTACGCGAGATCTCTGCGACTGCCAGAACAAAGCTGAATATCCTCCATGTTGCACGTCAGCGTGTCTTTGACGAGATTGCACAAGTTGTGCTCTGAACGGTCCTCCGTGCACGAAAAAAAATTCCGAATTGATTCCGCGTTCAGCCCCAGGATATCATTCAAAAAGCGCTGGGCCGTCCGAATCGCGGTGGCCGGCAAGGATGGCAGCTCTTCGGCCCCCCTTTCAACCCTGGCCACCCGCGCCGCCCCCACCCACGATGGCAGTGTTTTCGCCAGCGTACGCTCGTTCGGCTTGAGTCTCTTTGTGCCCTCCACGTAAAACCGCCCCAACAGAGCAAAACTCTGGCTCATCTCGTCCAGGAACATCTCCACCACCGGGCATGTCATCCCATCCACCTCCCCCGTCGTCTCATTTCTGACCCAATACGCAAACGCGGGCGGGAAGTTGTCCCAGTCCCTATCCCCCTGCTGCGGCGGCCCAGACCCAGGCGCGCTCGAAACACGAGAACCCGCCGAAAAGTCTCTGTTGGCCCCGGAGTGGTCCAGCATAAACTCTGACGACCGGACCACGAACGGGATGCTCTCAGGTCTGGCAAGCTTCTGCAGTGTCGCGTACTCGAGCTCACCAACATCGACCCCCCAGCTTTCAAGATCATCAAGCGTTATGACGCTGCTCTGTATGCCGTCTATCGCGTCCATGTCAAGCCCTCCGTACAGCTCCAGTTTGACGTCCACCCCCTGTGCGATAACCTCCCCCACGGTTTCGCCACTGGCAGCCGGGGGGAGCTGCTTGAGAGACCGCATCGACGCTCGTTTCAGAATATATGTCTCGTCTCTGCGATGGTCGTTCTCCCTGGCACCAACGATCTGGGCTAACACATCTGATCTGAGAACACCAGCCCACGTATTGTTTCCGTTCAACATGGGGCCCACGAAATACAACGCCGCGCGCGCCTCAGGCCAGGCTACCAGAACGTTGTGGACTATGAGTCGCACAGAGGCAAGAAGATGCAAGGGGGTTGAAACGTTTTGCACAGAGCACGCGAGGAAATCCTGAAACGACAGCAGTGACGTGTCGGGCATCCCGCTTGTCTGTGCCACAGCCCGCCAGAACACACACTGCCGCAGGACGTACACGTCAACCGGCCCGAGCGGGATCATCTGCCTGTGGGCATCCACGAGAGATCTGCAGGGGTCTGCCGTGCCGTTCCAGTCCGCAAAGTCGAGGATCAGTGCACTCAACTGGTTGTGTGATGCAGTGGCGTTGTCCCCGTAGAAATCCATCCCTTCCAACTCCAACAGCCGGCGCCTCGCGGAGGAAGCGCCAGCCAGCGTAGCCTCTATTTCGTACCCCACAACCAACCCCCCCCTGTTATCAACGACAGTACAAAGGGCCTTGGTCGTCAGAAGCAGGCACGGCACCACCGAAAGTGATGCGAAAGACATGTATCCCAAGTCATTTGAATACTGCACATCCGCAAACGTAAACAGACACTGTTTTTGCACTCCTTTGTTAATATCGGGCCCCTGCCCAGGTGTACACCTTAGGAGGTTCGGAGCCTGCAGCGGGCAGGTACACTGCCCCAGATTCTGGGACCCGTCATACACACACACAGAGTCCGTGCGGCAGCTGTCGCACGTCTGGACCCCCCACGACGCCGAAGAAAACAGGTCTTCCACGAGTAGGCAGCTTGCATCTTGACCACTGCACTGCTCATTGTTCGTGCAATACGTGATGCTCCTGTACTGTGTTTTGCAGGTGCACAGCTTGGTAAGAAGGTCACACCCGTAATCCTGGAAGCCAGTGTTAACCTGTCGCGGGCAGCTGTCACACACCATCCTTTCGTCTGTGGCCCCGGACTCCACTGCGCACGTGTCAGACCGTGTGCACGATAACTGCGTCGACATTCCAGCTTGCGCTGTAAAGGCAGCCCAGCAACGCGTCGGGAAGGGGTGGTCACCCAAACCCATACTGTCGGGGGGGTCTGGTTCGATCGGGGTACACGGTTCCCCCTCTGATTCACACCACGATCGCAGTTCTCCCGTCGCATACTGGTTTATTGTTCTCGCCGTGCTGCGGGTGCCCGCCATCTTATTGCCGAACCCGCAATTGCCGAAACAGACGGAATTGAGGTCGCGTTCGACAAAATCAGAAACCCATGTAAGAAAACCGACTAATCCTTCGACAAGTGCTTTCACGAAATCACAGTAAACGGATTTCAGCACGTTAACGACGGATGTAAGCACTTCGCACATAGTGTTGATCAGGTCTCGGAACACTCTGCCCACACCAGTCAAATCGAAAAGTACTCTGTACAGCAGTTTGCCCATTGCTTCAATGACATCCACGATCATCTTCACGAACTCCAAGAACAAAGCAAGAATTTGACCAAAGATCTCTTTGAGGTCTTCAGCTGACAGGGATTTCACCAACAGACTCAATATCTTAAACATGATGTGAACAGTGATAACCACCATGTTTGCAACCATGGCTACAATCTCTCTCATAAAGAGCATTAATTGTTTGACGCCCCCTAGGATATGAGACGCACATTGCTGCACTAGTTCTGCGTTCAGCGTCCGGAGCTCTAAGTTTTCAACGTCCCGCCGGTCCACACCGCACGCATCCTCGTGGTATGACTCGTAAAAATTCTGCACAGTCACTCTCACAAACTCGTTGTTGCTCACCGAAAAAACCGCCGGAGCGTAAAAACCGGGGGTCACAAGGCACTCGCCGCTGGCAACACAGTTGCCATCGGCTATCAGATGCCTTGCTTCTTGCAGCACAGAGCACATTGCATCCAAATTACTGTCTATGTCGCACAGCTCAATTGGCACCACGAAGTTGTCTGAGTCTCCTTCCGACTGCGCCATCATTTCATCGAAACATTTTTTCATCCTGCCTTCCCAGGGTTTCCATGTGGCCCATGGGATAGATCCCTTACAATCACTGACGTTTTTGCAGAACAGCCAGTCCTTCTCAAACTCCGCCTTCAGCGAGGTCAAGTTGTTCCCGAACCCACTGGAAGCCCCTCGCATGTGCTCGTCCACAAAAGTTTCTCGGTCTGGTCTCGATGCAGGGTCCAGCTTGGAGATAACATTGTCGTCCAGTGTCTTCTGGATCGCCCTCATCCAGCCCCTCACGGGAGAGAATCGGTATGGGACGCCAAACGAGATCTCCGACTCTGTGGGAAACTGTTGCCTATCCCAGTCGGGAACAGAGCACTCGGAACACCTCCTTCGATGTTCCTTCATTTTCTGCACCAGTTCTTGGGGCTGCTTTGATGCCTCCCGAGGCAGGGGGGTCTCGGACCAATGCCCTTCCGGTGCGCCGGCACACCTGAAACGCATCCCGCTTCTCGTTTTCTCCACGAGCTGGCATTTTTGGGACGTGAGGTCCACTGTCTCTGCCCGAGTTGAAACGCCAAAACCCATGTGACAGTCCCCGCCATCGCTGAGGGTGGTCTTCCCGAACGGCCCCTCCGTCACAGGGATTTCATTCTGACCATACTTGAAATTGAAACGAGGGAGTCTGTTCAACACAGTGTGACCTTCTGTGTTCTTGCCCTGCAATGTTGACCCGTCTCTGAGCACCCCCCCAGCCGCGGGCCAGTCTGCTAGATCCCCGTTGTCGTCCTCATCTACCGGTGCAAGTACAGTGGCTGTGCTTTCGAGCAGCACCCGCATGGTGTCCAGTAACCCACATTTCACCACTAGTGTGTTGAACGCCAGCTCTTGGCTTCCGGCGGAGCAGAACCCGTTCTTGGTGAATACTCTGCGCTGCTTCCACGTCCTGGGGCCTTGGGGGCGCTGCACAGGGTGCCCGTGCTGGGACAAGTTGAGGTGCCCGTACAATATGCTCGACCGCGCTGGATCCGGCACAAGAGGGGGCCCCGCGTGCTCGTGCTGCCCTGTCCAGAATGCTATCCTCTGGAAGGGCTCCGACCAGTCTCTCTCGCCAGAGCGCCCTCCATATACTGTGCTGTAGAGCAAATCATCAAGACTGCTGTTGTCGTGGAGCATCTTTACCCACTCCTCAAGCTCCAGAGTTTTATCGATGTCCACGTCAGCTGCAAGCTTTACCTTCGTGACCCTCAGAATGCCGTCCCCCCCAAGCTCCATCCTCACATCCCGGGCCCCCAATTCGTCCCCCCGTATTTGCAGACACCCCCTTTCCCCGAGCCCCCCCACTCGGAAAATACTTTGCCCCCCAGCAGGGCACGTGAACTCACTAGCCTTGTACAAGTCCGAGACCCGCTCTCCAACCCCCCCACCCAACACACCTTGCGTGTGTGTACACTCATATGTTTCCGGGATTGCCTGTTGGGTACACAGGTTGTTCCCTGCACGGTCCGTGTGCCTAGGTTCATTAGCCATGTTCGTGCCCTGGGCCAAACATTCTTGTTTAGGGTAGTGTTGGTTCCATTGATCACAGTAAGCAGTGTTGAGGCATTGGGCATTATACATCTGCTGCCTGTCTTCATTCAGCCTGGTGTCACACCCAAGCACAGCATTGAAGTCTCCCCCAGCCCACGGGTTGACGTGATTGAGAGTCATACGCCCAGTAACAGCGTCGGTTCGTAGGGTGCACACAGAGTCTGTGATCGACCCCTTTGCGCATTGTGCATCTATATCCAAGAGGTCTCCCACGTGCACGTTTTTGCGCTGCACAGCAGCCCATGCGAAGGCCACAGGTTGTTTTGAAACATCCAAACGAGTAAAATCACGACTTTGCGAATTTCCACTCGTGGAGAAAGTGTCTGCCTTGTATGTCGTAGACACAAAATTCTTCATCTTGGTCAACAGGGCGTTGTATTTACCACATGTGTTGTAGAGTATTGAAGGTGGTATCACGCCATCTTTTTTTGTATCATCAGAGCATCTGATGTTGTTGTCAGCATCTACATCTAGTGTCTTTGCATGGGCAATGTTTTTGCTGGTATCGAATCTCCTGAAATATTTTTGCCAGTCCCACCCACTAGGAGGGAAAATCCCAGAAGATGTATTCAAAGGAATAGTTCTATGATAGTTGTTAGAAATATGTAAAGATGCTTCAGATTCTGGGTTTACTCCTTGGAGTACACATTTTGCATACCATTGGATAAAATTGTACATGAAAATCACTCCTGTTCCCAACCCATCATAGATGCTGTAAAAACGACGAAACGCATAATCAGTTTCTGACGTTTCATACAACATGCCATATACAGTTGGTACGTAACATCCAGTTCTCCCTGAACACATACGTCTTTTAACATACCCTTTACCAAGTTCCATTCTAAAATAGTCCTGAATCCATAAATCTTCTTCTGCAAGGACTTTGTATGAACAAGTAAAGTCTCTTATCATCCGTGCTGAATTTCCTTCAAACTGATCTGAGAGCCAAGGGAATATATTTGTTACCCATTCAAGATATTTAACACCACATTTTGTTGAGTAATCAGAACATTGAAAGAAAGATTTTAACAACGATGCACTGGTATCACAATAAATGTAGACATTATCATCAAAGGTCGATGACAAGTAATCAAATGCAGCAGTAAACAGGTAATTATTACCGTCCAAAACATTTTGTTTTGCGGAACACGTCCATTCATCAGAAGAAGAATAGCGTGAACCACTATTACCCCAAACAGGACCAGAAATATAATCATTAGTATATCTACTGGAAGACTGAACATAATCATCTAATTGGATATACGTCCCAGGATCATAAACGTATTCACATTGAACTTTCGGTTTTAAGCATTTTGTATAGCTCCTTCCATTGTTGAAAAAATCCATTGCACAAACGTTTGCCGTCAAACTAGGGGAACACTTGACACGAGGTGCTACGTTTCCCCCACACTGAGTTTCCCCTAGATAAAACGTTCGATCGAATTGCCGGCTAACAATAGAAGACAATCTGTCCATAAGTTCACCGGATGTCAAATCTTCAATATTGTCATACAATGCTATGTAATCGTTCTCTAGTTTTGACAATCCGCCCATATCATCGACAATGTCATCATAACCATACCTATAAGTAAGTAAAACATCGTTGAAAGATTCTTGATCTTTTACACATTCTTCTCCATCACGCCCATAGAAATTATCCACAACATCGTTTAAAAAATTTGTCTCTAGCACTGGCAGATCAAAAGTTCCTGCTCTCATTTCATATTCACCAGTATCACTATTATGTTCGAACGCGTTATAACTATTACCTTTGAAAATGGAATCATCAGATTCCCGTGATACGACCAAATCAAACATAATGTCAACCAGGTCCGCATCAAAGGGCTTGGCATACGGGGTTCCTTCAGCCATTCTCACCTTGTCACATGCTGCACTATATGCACTGTCAGATAACCAACACTCTTGATTGCCGGAGAAATCCGCGTCGTCCCAATACGTTGCACCATCAAAACACTTTCTTTTTGTCGTTACCGTTTCCAAGGCCTTTTTGATTCCTGCACGTATTGCTTGGATGTCTTGCTCATCAATCGATATTGTATTGAAGTCTTCAAGAGTATAAACACCACCAATGCGCCGCAAAAAATCAAAAGGACTCAAGCCTGGCGGTGGAAACGTAACTGTGAAACTGTTAGTGCTGTATTGTTCATCCCATTCCTTGCACTCCCAAGTAGTCCGAGACCCAAGATGGGAAAGTCGGAACCCACTCAGAAGCGAGCACCTAAACCACCAGCTGAACGGCAGTTCATAAAGACTGTACTTGTATGCATAGTACAAACTTGTAGGAGTTGTCATTTGCACCGTATCAGTCTCTTCGATCATCTTTTTCGGCCCCTTCAATGTTTTGGCCCGCAATTCAAGAGCACATTCGACAGCATCCAAATACCCATGCTTGTTTTCCGGGACAAGATTGAACACCCCAAACATGGAGTTATGGATAACGTGTGTGTCGACACGCGGGACTTCGTCCACACCATACGCCCGTGTCACGTCTTTGCATGCAATGGAAAGTGCCTGCGCGTCAATGACCAGCGTGCGTCTATTACACACCGCCAGCGTGCTTTTCGTGTTACTGGACAAGCACAGGGCATCATAGAAGGGGACCACGAGCGGGTCAAAGAAGCACTTTTGTCGATCAGCATCATAGTACATCGAAGCAGAGCATTTGAACGTGTCTGTATCCGTATGATCCTTGAACCAATCGGGCTGTCTATCCCCGACTGTATCCCCTCCCTTACCATCAACGAACCTTTGACGCGATGCTGTCAGGAAGTCCCACGTGAACGCCAAAGAGGAGCACTGCGGCACAGAGTCGCACCGCACAAGCTTGGCATCTTCCCAGGTCCTTTCACCTTTGGGCAGATCAAGACCAAGAAAGCCAATATACTTTCTGTCACCTCTCAAAATTGTATCCTGGTTCCTATGCAATGCTCTCAGCCCTATTATGACTTCCATTGTTCCACTGTCAAACGTCCTGTACCATTTTGCCCTGTTGTTGACAGGACATGACGTCGGAAAGCACCCTTTGTCCATGTCTTTAGCCCTGGTGTAATCCATGTCACATGCATGTGGCTTCACCTGTAGCCACCCAAGCTCACCCAGTGTTGGGTCCTTTGTCTGTGTGGGTCTGGCCCACGTATAGTTTACGGAAACTCCGAGTGAAGCTTGTCGCTGACACGGGGGATAATTGTTCGGTATTGGACACTTTGTATCATCAGCAAACAGGGCCCCCCATCCAAACCAGTTTTCGAAGCTGCAGAACCCGTGGGCATCCAGGACGTTGCTGATCTGCCCCCACGGGGACACACCCAGCGTGTCGAAGCTCCCCTGGTCAAGCCCACAGTCGTTGGCTGTCACCTGCCACTCCACCTCCTCGTTGTATAGATTGTGCATGGAGATACTGGACGCCTCGCACTTGCCCCCGCCGCTGCACAAGTATCCTTCAAGACAATCGTCGTGCCTGGTGCACGGGGAATCCGCTGTGCGAAAACACACCCCATGTAAGCATTTCAAAGGCAAAGCTCCCGACACGACAGGGCAGTCCGAATCGTCAGAGCATGCAGGGGTCGATAGGAAAACCGGAAAGTCCTCCCGTGAGAGCCCCGCCGAGAAAAGCCTTTTACTTCGCTCCGCCAAGCTATCCCATTGAGACCACTTCTCGGGATGTTCGGGGTCAAAAAACGGCATGGTGCCCGCCGAAAGCTCTGGGCCCGCAGGGTCTTGCTGGGGGGTCCACGGTACATCGTGCGTGGAGTCTGCGCATTTCCACTCCCTCCACTCAGACCCTTGTTCGGGGGTGCGGGGTACAGTCGGGTCGAATTTCTCTGTCTCAGGCATCTGGGTGCAGACTCTCATCGGGTTGATATCGAAAAGAGGCATACCGTATGTTGTTTGCCTGCACAGGCCGCACGTCCCGAAGTTCGCAGCCTTGAGCACTGGGTCCCTGAGAGCATCTGCGTGGTGCCGGATTGTCGCAGCCTCTCCGTCTGCATCTCGATCCACTGCAAACGAGTTGTCGAAGACCCTGTACCCAGCCTCGTCCGGGTGGCACGGCGTGGTGACGTGGTACCCGACAGGCTCACTCCATTCCTCTGGCCACCAGTCCACGATGCCGTCACAGTGTTCCCCCGGTGGCATGTCCGTTGCCGCGCCCTCTGGCACCCTGAGTTCTTCATCCAGGACATTGCTGAGAAGATCTTCCACAAATTGCTGTGGCACCCCGCTCGCCCACCCGTTGGCGAGAGTGCGTGGGTCCACAGGCAGACTGCATTTGTCTATGTTGGATTGACTCACAAGCGTTGACTTATGAAGAAACGTAATACCCCCCAAACACGGCTCGCACCTGCAAGGGTCCAAAAACCTGTCGTGTTCTCTGATGTACACCAGACACCCTGACGTGATGTAGTCATTGTCACCTAGATCATGAATGTTGAAAGGGCAATCCGTGGGGTCCGAATACCCTTCAGGCCGGACCTCGAAAACACCGAAATGCTCGCACGTGGAAATGAGGTGACCCTGGGACTTACACCTCAGTTGCCAGCGCTGCATCAAGAGCTCTTGTAGCACGACAGGCACCGTGTCCGCGACAGTTTGATTCACCGTCATCAGTTTGTACTTCAAGGCCTCCACTACATACCGACTGCATGCCTCGATCGGCAGCGACGCATGGACAATCTGTGCCACTGGGAACAAAATGGACTCGTCTACATCCTCGGGCGTTTTGTTCTTTGTTTCATCCTCACCCTTTTTACCAGTGGTACAGAAACGCTGTCCAGCCAAGCTTTCTCCTGTAACTCTGTCATAGAGTCTCGTCTTCCTGTCTGTTGGTTTTATGTAACGTTTGGTCGTGTTTGTGAGTTTTTCCCACGCAGGCAGTCGCAGCCCCCCCCTCCCATATGCGAGAACGTGTTCAGCGCTCATCATCATATCCTTATCTGGGGTCATGGTAAACCAACTGTCATAAACATTTTGAGGCAAGACCCCCCAGTGGTCGGAGAAAGCCAGCATCGGGCACGGTATATGCTGCCATTGCTCACTAGTGAGCCCCCCTGCTTCGATTGCAATACGGAGATCTTTGTCGTTGTCCCAACTGTATGTCCTGTCCAAGTCTGAGCCTCCTGGTGGTTTTTCTTCCGGCGGGACTTTCGTGCAAGGCGGCACAGTGGGGAGTGCACCACACAACTGTGAAGGGACTGTGCACTTCCCTTCTTGGCCTACTGTGTACCACCCACACACACAGTCTCTGTCCCCCGCCCCTAACTTGTACGCCTCTGGGCCGTGGAATACCCCTTTTTCTTCCGGCTCAGTGAACAACTCATACCCCCCAATTTCTATTTTAGACACTTTGAGTTTCTTCCCGAACGACCTTGCGCGACCCGAATTCGCATTCATGTGCTCATTGTCAACACACACCGCAGATTCAGAGGGCACATGTCTCCAGTCTCTCAGCCCCACCAACGGAGAGTCCACGCCAGCTATGCCGAAAAGCCTGGACACAAACGCCTTCTCTTCTTCTCGAGAGAAAGGCCCAAGAGTGTCGATATCCTTGAAAAACGTCCTGCCTGCATTCTGGTCGAGTGGCACAGTACTCAGCGGCTGCCGGATTATCCCTGTGCACATCTCCCACAATGTCTGAGTGCCGTTCACAAACGGGCCTTGCACCTCAGAGCCGTTGTACCACAGCAATTCCCCTACAGCGTGGTAGATGCCTGCGTGTGCTGCTGTTTCTGCATGGGTCGCGTCTTCCGACCACATCCATTCGGCTCTGGCTCCCGTGTCCACCTGCTCCCACCAGGGCTCTATTCTTCCTTGCAGGTCTGGCCAGTATTGAGCTGCCACCTTCACAATTTGCTCCGCAACATCTGCAGACTCTATCTCCCCGAAATCCCCGCGCAGCTGTGGGGGTGTAAACGAGTCTGTGTCTTTTCCATCACAACAGCTGAAAAGGTGGGTGGACGTGTTGCCACACTTGCACACGTATTTGGATTTATCATCCCACGCGGCTACCAAGGCACTAATTTTCTTCCTCACTGCCTCGTTCGTAGCCTGTGAACCTTTCTCATTGCTGAAATACCGCCGGACGAAGTCCTTAATCACCCCCTTGCGTGTCGGACTACCACAGGTGAAGGGCGGTGCATTGTCGTCTGAGCTGCAGGTCGGTATATCCCTGCTGCCGTCTGGATTTCTCCACCACGAGGGCACAGGGAGCGTCCCCAGCCCCCCCGATGGCCACAGGTCGAGCTTGCCCATGGCGCCCACGATTGCACAATCAAAAACTTGGTGCAGAAAGTCCCCCTCCACGGAGAAGAGTACAGCATCAATCTCACTGTTGTTGTAGTCTCGGATTTCGCTTCTATTAAACGCCTCCTGTACCATTTTCCACGCGGCGTCTATCATCACCTGTCCAATTTTCTGCCTCTTGGTCTCGTCCGTGATCACAAGAGCATGGGGGGCCGCAACCGGAACCCGGTTGGTCGAGCGAGCGCTCCACACAAACGGAGCGATGGCGCACCCGTCATCATCATAATCATCAAGGCATGCCTTGAAAATCGTCAGCACTTCTCCGTCCTCGTCTTTCAACTCTTCTCCGTGCATGTCTCTCGCCCCGGCAGGGCCCGTGAAGACCTGGCACGCATCTGTCCACACTGAACTGCGCTGGAGCGCATCTGGCGCTTTCTCATACGAAAAATACTCCTCTGATCTCATATTGAGCCTCTGCAGGTGCTCCTGTAAGCACACCTTGTTCCCGTCTCCACGCTCATGTGCCGTCAACAAACACTCTTTTGGCCCCCCATCCACCTCAAGCCCCATCAGCACGTATCGTTCTACTTTCCAGTGGTTGAACGTGGCATATGCCCCGGGGTCCCACTCCCTGGCTTGGTAATTAGCCTTGCACCTGCTCCACACGGCCATTGTTTCCACCCCCTGACTCCGAATGTCTGAAAACTCCGGCCGCCACCTCTCGCAGTCGTCCGCCTTATCGCCAGGAAACAGCGATTCGAACTCAGTGGGGCGCGAGACGCACAAGAGGTACTTATCAATGCCACCCCCCTGCTCCATCAGGTCAGACAGGGCCTGCAAAGAGTACTTGTTATACACCAAGATTTCTTCCCCCATCGGCGACAGCATCCGCAGCACACCAGAGCACCAGAAGGCCGAGTTCACCGCCGTCTCGGTGCGCCTGGCTGCTGGGATGGTCACTGCAAAGTCGTTGCATCCGCACTTGAACACGTCCCGCATGTAGAAATCTGGCATTTTACATTTCGCCATGTCCACTGTCTGTGATACATCCATCACGCCCGTGATAACCCCCAGCATCCACGCCATGGTCGCATCAAAGCCCCCCGTGAGGCTGCGAACTGCAAGGTTCGAAATAACGTCTTTGCTAGATGCAAGCAGCGCTTCTGCAACCGCCGCAACTGCCTGCTTCATCCCCAAACCCCGCATGTTCGTGATATCTGTCGCTGTTCTTTCTGTCACACATTGCCCCACAAGTAGCGAACTCTGTACATCAGGATCCGAATGCTTAGACAGCTCCCCCCGTCTCGCGTTTTGGATGTCTGCTTTGCCAATAGTGACGGAGAGACCAACCACGTCTGTAAAGGCCATGACAGAGTTCGCCTCACATATCACCATCTTCTGGAGGGTAATGTACACGTACAAGGGGTAGAGCAAAAGCTGAAACAGGAGGTTGTTCAGGGCCGTGAGCACCATCGTCATAAACACGCCTAAGTTGGGATCAACATGCTGTGCTCCCTGCTGCGTGTACCCTATAGGCACAGACATGGCCGAGTGCGCCATGTTGTTCACTGCAGACGTCACCCCGGAGATCGCTGTTGCCAGGCCATCCTTGACGACACACACACCAGAGTAAAACGCGTCATCTGGCCACTCAATGTTCACCTCTCGGTCGCCGAACCCCAGCCCGAGGATATCAGCCATGGTTTCGGTGAGTATGGACCACATCCCCCGTGACTGCTCCACGACAAAGGCTAACACGTTGCGCATCGTCATCCCGATACCACACAGCGGCCTCCGCTGGTTCACCATGGTGCCCACGCACCGCGCGATCATGCACTGTGTCATGGCATAGCAGATCCTCTGGACATCAAGCGACACACAACCAGTGCACGATGTCTTGTCGCACCTCCGCTCCACCTTTACGCCCACATAGGCCCCCTGGGAATGCCTCCGCGCAACAGAAACCCGGTCGCTGGCAGAAGAACTCCCCACAACCACATTCGCCAGCCATGCAACCAAAGCCCCCGGGCTCTCACTTGAAAACATTTCGTATTTCCACTTGCCCTTCGTCAAGACTGAGTTGCCATTTTGTGCCAGTCGTACAGAGCCCTCTGCATACTGTTTTTGCTCGAAAATCATACCATAGTACTCCATCACGCCGGCGTCCACAGTAAAGGACTTGCTGTACCCGATAACAGAGACCCCCGCAACCTTTGCTGCATTCCAGCCCGCAAAAAGGGTGACTTTCATGTTCAGTAGGTCCTGTTGCTGCGTACCTGGCTGCGAGGGCACCAACAGAACCTCTAACTCCCCTGATTTTTGCGCGTTCGCTACATCATCCCCGAGGAAAATCACGTTATACCCGCTTGTGACAGTGAAGAAGTCTTCCTTGCCCCCAGAGAACCCCTCATCCTTGAAGAACTTGCACTCCCGCAGAGCCACGGACGTGCAGGCACAGTAGAACCGCTCGATCCCGTACGACCTCCCCTCCTCCTGGCGCACAAGCACCTTGATCCACGCGGCGGCCCCGTGGATGAAAAGCTCGGAGACCTGCTTCAGGCCCACGATTTCGGTATTCGCCTGCTTCCAGTACACAAGCTGCGAGCCATCAAAACCCTCACGGGCAATCTGCAGCGCGCCGTAGCCCTCGTCCTCGATAATCACGAGCACAATGATCCTTGCAGTGTCGTCCACAATACGCCCCAGGGACCATTTTGCCACGGCCGCCCCGCTGCCAAGTACCCACTCCGACACGAGATACACCCCCTGCCCCGGGGCTTCTGGGACGCAGTATCTCCGCACGCTCCCCTCCCCGAGGCTCCACTTCACCCCCAGCACGGCTACGCACCTCCCCTTGCAGTCGGCGGCTTCGGAAAGCCCCACGCAGGTGACCTCCTTCAGAGACAACACGATCTTGAAAGGGGCCTCACTGTCCGCATCCGTCCCCACGAAAAAGTTGCTCTGCACCTCTTGGCTGTACTCGTCGAAGCCAGCATTCAGCACACCGCCTTCCGCCACCAGCCTCTCAAAGGCAGAAATCTCCCCCTTGCACCGCAGACCACACAGGGTCGTCAAGCCACACGCCCGGAAATAATCGACTGGCTCCGGCAGTATCACAACCACGTAGGGGTCTGTGTCGAAATCCAGACACTGGCCTGCACTGGTATCAAACATGAAGGTGAGATAGTCCAGACTGCTCCCCAGCGCGTCTGCTGCCTTCATCAGCGAGCTAAACGCTGGGTCCATGGATCTATTGATTTTATCCTGCATCAGGGTCCGCATCTCGCGACACACGTCCTCCGGCCGCGCCTCCCCAAATTGCAGCCATCTGATGATGAGAGGCTGCAGGTGCTTGGGGGCATTGGTGTAACACTCCCTCATGGCATATTCGTAGAAATCACTCCCAGACGACTGCACACAGAGGCACCCCGTAAACGCCACGTCTACAAACAGTGTGAGTGCAAACTCCAGCATGCCCTGCGTCGCCTGGAGAGGGTACTGGCACAGGTTCAGTATGAGCTCTGCCCACGGGTTGTTCAGCCCCATCATCACAGACAGCCCGTGACAGCCGAGGTGCCCGTCTGCCAGCACAAGCTCCTTGAACGAGCCCTGGCTCTCGTACATGTTCATGTAGATAGACCGGAATGCAGCGCCCGCATCCCCGCGCACCGCGGGGGGGATGATGTCCATGATGATGGAGCTGACCACGTTGGACACCCACCACGCCCCCCCGATAGGGTTGCCGTTGATGCTCTTGAACGTCGCAAGCAGTGGGTGGGGGCTCATTTGAATCATTGCCATCCCCGCATCAGGCACTTTCTCGAGCAAGGGCACCCTCATCACCGACACCACTGCAAGCGGCCCCCGCGCAATCATGGGGCGCATCATTCCCGCCCCGAAGTAGTTCATCCCCAAGAGCACATTTTTCACACCCGAAGAACCGCGGAACGTCAGAAACTGGGCCAAGAACGCAAGCGACCTCCACGCATGCCTGTTCGAGTTGTACACGGCCCGGAAAAAGTCGTCCCACGACAACATCTCGGCGCCGCACCGCTCCAGCTGGCTGTGCCCACTCGAAAGCAGGGGGCAATCCGTGCCAGACCTCCACACTGGAGCCATGCCAATGAACCCGAGCACAGTCTCAGGCACGAAGCGCACAAGGAAGAGCACGGCCACCGCCGCCTCTGCGGCGAGACTCCCCAGGTTCGGCATCCTCCGCATGGCAGGGCACAGCGCCACTGCCGAATCCGAAGGCTTATGGGGGCGCGGCGCGGAGTACATCCCCTCTGCCTCCTCCCGGAACTCCATGGTTTGCGGGTTCAGGTACCACACGTCGTACGTCACGCCTTCTCCTAACAATTCCGCCGACTCCAAGGTCGCATTCATCACAACCACTGCAATGTTCAGATCGTCTATGTACTCCATTCGCGAGACCGCCATGTGGAATCGGATTTTGCAAAACTCTGTGTCTCCCCTGTTCTTATCCTTCCCCCTGACGGGCGTAAACGAGCCCCCCGAAAACGCCTCGGTCAAGGCCCCAGGCACTCGAATGCTCACTGCCCCCAGTGTGTTTTGCCTCTCGTCCACGACGAGGCGCGTGATCTGTATGGGGGCGTACGAGCTCATGATTGCAAGCTGTGCCCTCGGGAAAGGCTTTGTCTTCACTGGGCTACAGAACTCAAACATCGCAGTGAACATCTGCAGTGACGGGTTCTGCGCATAGAAAATCCCCCGGGCAGTCTGCACCCCCGGGTTGTGCACGAACGCAGTCGTCTGGAACCTGTACGGCAACGTGAGGCGGCCCTTTTCATACCGTTCGTCTCCCTCCTCACATTCAGCTTCGCAATTCGTTGGGGGGTCTAGGTAAGCATTGTGCATATCCAGCGGGGGGTTGGCTGGTGCGCTGCCGACAATTTTCCTCAGAGTGTACTCGTTCACAGAGTTGCCCACAATACGCACGACTGTCACAGCATATGCCTCGGGGGTGTCGTCGTTGCCATAATTGTACTCCCCGATCAAAGCAAGATCCCCTGCAAACACAAATGGCTGATCTTCGAGCCTGACAGAGTTGAAACCATCCGTGTTTGCAGCAGCATACCCCCCAGGGTGGCGGTCCTTCGGGATTAGCGTGCGCATCATGGGGTTTGCAACGCACCCCCCCCAGCCCTCACCCTCCCCGTTCCACGCAGCTGTTGTTTTCAGGTCAGCCCCCCCATAATAACTGCCGCCCGTGTACGTAATCGCGTCGCTCTCTTTACTCTCTGCGCGGCCAGGCACCTTGCCCACCTTGGCCATCGTGCAGTCTCGCGCCATCAGATGCACGTAGCTCTCCCACGTGGACGACGAGAAGAGCACGAGGTCCTGGGATATCGAGGCCCGCTCGTGCAACGCCAGACAGTAGGGGAAACAGGACGTGCGCTTGAAAATCAGGCCCTCTCCGCCAAGGCACTCCGCGCCAACAGCCCCTCCGGTGCTGCACAGGGGGCTCACCCAGATCGCAGCGTCGACCTTGTTCTGCCCCACAGGCTCGGCCCCTGGGGACAGGGTGGTGTACCGCGTCGAGGGCCATCGCACACTCTGCACGCTGATCTTGCTTGCGCGGCATGTCATGTATTCGGAGGTAGACGGGACTTCAAACCCCACCGAGAAAACCTGCTGCGACAGCGATGACTCGAAGTGAGGAGCCACCGCGCACGTGATGTGCATGAGGTCGTCGTGCCCGTCGTCACACCGACACCCCAGCAGCCCAGAGCCCTCCCCCCGCGCGTCTCTCCCCGTCGGCAGCGAAACAGCTGCCACACCAAGAGAGACGTCTATCTCTATAGGCCACCCTGCCCCAAACTGGGACAGTGCGTCCCCATTCGTCCTCTCCGAATCCACCCACTGGATCACAACCCCGTCGGTAATAGCGACTAGCGAAGGTGCAACCCCCACAATCGTGGTCATATTCAACCCAAACACACCGCCGTACGCCCTGATGCTCTGGACCTGCCCCTCCGAATAGCACTCTATGCCCTCGCCCGTCGAAGCCGCTTCTATGATCACAAGGGACATGTCTAGCCAGTTGTCGAAGCCGAAGCCCACCTGTCGCACGGCCTTCATCAGCTCGTCGAAGATCGGCCGGATATCTGGGAGACACATCATCTGGGCCTCCACACGGCCTCTGAACGCCTTGCAGCGCTGCACTGTGATGCGCGGGGTTTCGACCAGAAGCAGATTGAGGCTATGCAGCACGCTGTCTATGGCGTTTAGGAAATTGGGGTCCATCAGAGGGTACAGCACGATATCCAGCGGGAACAGCACCGCCGGGCACATCCCTTTCAGCGCTGTGGCCACAAAACTGACCAACGGTGGGACCTTTTCCAGGGCGGGCATCAGCTGCAGGCGCAGGGGCTCGTAGCACTGCTGCCCAATACTCTCACAGTTGTAAACCACGTTGTTCATTGCCAATGCATAAGTCATGATTGAGCTGCCAAGACGCCCCATCATCGAACCAATAGACTCTCCGATCCCAATCAAAACCTCTACTGGCTGC
>Ga0115547_1000627_pt1 | contig 22591 bp, 14 predicted proteins | sample COGITO_mtgs_1004_3_FD_87185 | JGI IMG/M metagenome (GOLD analysis project Ga0115547, IMG submission 87185) | Pelagic marine microbial communities from North Sea - COGITO_mtgs_100420 | ecosystem: Environmental > Aquatic > Marine > Epipelagic | place: Germany:Helgoland, sampling site Kabeltonne...
CCCTCCGTTTGTGCCCGCAGCGGTGGAATTCAACATGCCGCGTCCAGATTCGAGGCGACAGGACAAGCGTGCCCAAAACCTGGTCACGATGTGCTTGCTCGAGGCGGTCTCCCGCACGTACATGTTTGGCCAGAGTGCCGAGTTTTGCGTCCCGAGAGCAGACGACGGAACTATCAAACCGTTCGAAATAGGCGACCTCTGGCACGTGATCCGCACGGCGCACCCCACGATGGAGATGATCTTGGCTGCGTGGTCGCAATCGCTCGAGTATTCTGTGCCCACGTCTTGCAACGGTATCAACGTTATGACCTCCATATGCGAAAAATTCGGCTTCGACTTGGAAAGTCTGATGCGAGCCCCGATCGCAGACGACGCTGCGGATTCGGAATGCGACACCGCTTACGGTGACTTGCAGGAGTTGCCTCATCTCATGGCGCGCGGAGGCGAGGGCAGCAGCAAGGGACTGCTCCGGGCCATGGAGCTGAAGCTCGGAGGCAGCAGGAAACAGAGGTCAATCTTCAGGAACTCTGTTGGTGACAACAAAAAGAGTAAATCGATGCTGACTGCGGTCGAGGAGAGCTGTGACAACGCGGACAAGCTGGTTTCGTCGGCGCTGTTCCCGCCGTTCGAACACGTGGCGAGTTTATTTTACAGTCCGCACAGCCTGTTGCAGTGGGCTGTGGACGAACCCTCGCACTCACCGCCAATTTCATCGCACGGCGAGTACCAACATCGGTCGCTGTTGAAGTTCAGGCACCTCGAGTCGGGCGAAGGGCCCACGCAGCTCGACACCGCGTGGCTGTGCGTCGTGGAGAGGAAACAGCACGAACAAATCCCCTGGATTTCCGCGGCACGCGAACTGATGGGACTACCGTGTGCGGCTAAACTGGCGGACATACCCACGGAAAGTGTTGGCGACATCATGTTCCTGCTCTCGACGTCGCAGAACAATCGCATTTGTCCGCGGATGCCAGAACTGCCCAGCTCCATGCGTCCAGAAAACGCGTTCGTGGACGAAAACGGACAGCCTGCCACCGCGAGCAGTATGTCCATCGCCGTTCGGCCCGTTATGGAGGGCGGAAGGACGATCCCGGCTGCAGGTGGAAACCCCGGCGTACGAGTCGGAGAAGAAGGGGCGACTGGCAGCCGCGACCTCGCACAGCGCCGAATCGACGCGCTGGTATGTCGGGGGCGGCTTCCGGCGGTCTCTGCGCTCGTGTCTACCACCATGACGCGGATGCCGCCACTCGCTCGCTTCACCGAACCAAAGCAATCCCTCTCCGCAAACTCGACCGTTCTGTACGAGCACATCTGCATGGTTCTGGAGTGCATTCTGTGCTGTAACCGAGTGCCCGGGTTGAAAAACAGACAGGAAAGGCTCTCGCACGATCAATCTGCACCGCCTGGTCTGGGAAACAATGCTGGTGCGCAAGGCGCCGGCGCTGAAGCGCGCATTCTCCCCTACAGCATCGACGTCGTCCAAATGGGATGGACCGTATGCGCGTTCGAGAAGCTCTATAACCCACTGCTGGCGTCGCAGATAGACACTGCGAACTCGGCACTGAGCACGCAGCTCGGCGCAGAATCCGACTTACTCACATCCGAAGACACATTCGAATGCACCTTCAGGTACTTGGGGTTCCCGAACCCCGACTGTCCGCTCGCGGGATTGAAGTTCGTTTCCCTGCCGTGGAGGACCACGGCGGCAGGCGAACATGTGGACATCTCGGATACGAATCCGCTCGCATCGATCACAAGAGAACAACTGCGGTCGCAGGTTGCGACCGCCCTCGGGCACTCGCCGACCGACGACGACATCGACGAGTACCAGAAGGGGATGCTCGGAGGCTCGTTCACGTACGGCGTCAGCGGCGACGTGAACAGCGTCGCCACATGGATCGAACACACCGGCGAGTCTTTCATCGCCCGCGGAAACACGGACGGGAGAGTAGATCCCAGCGGAAAGCTGGGCGATCGCGCCCTTTCGGTCGGAGTGCTCGGCGCAGCTTCCGGAATTTACGCCAGAGTACAAGAACGACTCCAGCAAGGGGAGATGCTACCCACCGGGTCGAGCTACACCTACGAGGAACGCCATCGCGACCTAACGCACTTGCGTCGCAGAGACGCGCCCGTCGCCCAAAAGCCACGAAGGCGGATTTCGTGTCTGCCAGGACTGACACAGCGCAACGACTGGGCGTGTGTCGAGCAACCGCCCACCTCCGGAGAGCGATTCGACACCCGGCAGACGCTGCCCTAAGACCTAAAGGAGGAATTGATTGAACTCATCAGTGCTCGAAATTGTTAAAAGTATTATACACAAAATCTGTTTTATAACATAGACTGATTTTGTAAGACTCGCTTCAACCAACTCGAAGCGCCCGGGCCGTCCAGAAATATATAGATGTAGATCAAGTTTACTAATGGTTACAATTGAAATGTATTCGTCGACGGCGGTACACCAAGTGTAAGTGATCGCGACTACGTCAAACGTACTTGTAACCCCAACCACTGAAGTTGGTTGGGGTGCATGAGAGGCAGAGAGTGCACGAGTACCCAACCTCGAAGTTCGGTCGACCCCCCCTCAATACCACCAGTTCGAGATGACATCAAAACGCCAATCGGATACCAACCTTAACCGCTCAGAGACCTCCAAGGATAAATACAAAAAGCTATTGGACACGCGCGCGAAGGCACAGATCGGGGTCGTTCGGTTTGCAGACCAGTCATCAGGCAAGCGATATGCTGTAACGGGAATTGTGTTGAAAAACGAACCAAGCAAGTTTGTCGCGAAAGCCAGGTCGCTGACTGTGGCCATTCTGCACGGGCATGCGCCTCCGGACACGCTTGATGTAGTGGCATCGCGCGAAGTCCCGGGATTCGCGTTTCTCCTGCCAACTGTGAAACCAAAGGATGACGCACCGGAGATGACGCACAAATCTGCGCGGGGGACCGAGCTCCTGACAATGACGACGCCCGTAGCCCAGATGATCGGCGCCGGAACGCTCCGAGTCAACGCTTACCCGGACGGTACATCAGATCCCGCAACCTCGATCGTCCCCGGTGTCGTCGTGCAGGTAAACGGAGTCAAAGTCGTGCAGAACGACCGTGACCCGTACAGGTTCCATGTGAACGCCGGTGCAAAATTGATTCAACTCTCCGAACCGTCTGGCTTTTCGCCGCTGGAATCGATCTGGCGCGCAGCTGCGACCGAGGAGAAGGCGTGGACGGCGGCATCGTTTTGGTGGTCGGTTGTGGCCGGTGGGTTTCTGATCAGCAAAAACAAACTAGAGCAGGAGGAAGAGAGCGTTGACGAGGCGGAAGAGCAGAAGCATGTTTTCCGCGAGATGTGGACGAGGCTTCCTGCCGAGTTCGAAAAGCGACTAGAAGCAAAAGTCGCTACAACCAAGGGACTCCCCGGAGACTGGGCGCAAGACGCTGCGGAAATGGTGGCTGCCATGGGAGCGCGCGTCAAAAACATCTCGCCCGAAGAACTCGCGATCGGTCAAGTCCACATGTTGGAGCCGCTTCCGGAGGTCAGGCAGGGGGACGACGAGGTACCTTACGCCACAGCCACCCTTCACCTGGGACGTTTCGTCGATTCCGGCATTCCTTCTGTGCTGGAACCGCTGTTTTCTGGTGCACTGGTAGACAATCCGCGCTCTATGTCGAGCGTTGCGTGTGGCGGGATCGTCTCGCAGGTCGCTTCAAAGGGCAACTTGGTCAAGCTTGCAATCAACATGTTTTTCGTCGGGGACGCAAGCAAGGCAGCGGCCGAGATCGACGCGGGCAAAATGCCGCTTATCACGCACAGCGAATCCCAGGTCGGCGTTAAGCTCTCTGCAAAGAACGTAGCAGTTCAACTTGGAGTGAAGGCCAGGGGCAAACTAAGCATGCTCATGGACGAAATTCTGCCATACGCAGACATCACAATGAGCGCCGGCGTGGCTTACAAGGAACCAGGCGTTACCGGAAACCTGAAGTCTTTCTTCCCACAAGAGGTCTGCATCAACGCGATCGACGGGATCGAGAAGGTGGCCGTCCAGGTCAGCGAGGAATTCGTCGTCAAGTACCTCAACAACGGAAGCAAGATATTCTACAAGGCAGACGACGACGCGTCCGAAGAGCAGATCGACTTCAGCTCTCTCTCCGCCGCTCCCAAGTTTCCTCTGTTGTCAAAGGACGGCTATCAAGCCATCACGGAAGCCACGTGCAACCTGGAGAAGATGCGTCTGCCGGATTCGATGGGCAGTCGCAAGTACGGAGTCGTATTTTGCGGCGCGGCTGCGAAGGTGCTCGATAACAAGGAGATCGCACAGTCGCCCGAGAGCGGAGAGGCGTTTCTGACGCAAATGGCACAAGACCAGGGAACCTCTGTGGAGGACTTTTTGGTTTCCAACAGCGTCGTTTACTGCTATGCAGCTCGCCGCTAGTTATTATTCTGCATCGCGCAACCGTGAGGCGGAAGACAGAAATGCAGCATTTCTCTTCCTCCGACTCATGCTCGTGTTCGGACTGTGCTTGCTGTCCGTGTGGATCCAGCTTTTAGTACTAGGTGCGATTGTTCTTGGACGTAGACACGTCGAATCGGCGAGAACTAAACAACCAACTGGGGTTCCGTCTTGTTGCGTATAGCAGTCCAGTGGTAGGAGGGTGTGTTTAATTTTAAAATATATTAAAACCGATTTCGTAACGATGGGAGCAACGAAATGCCCCCTTCGCGAGAAAACACGGGCGCGCCCGCGGCTGTCGCTATCCCCTGACGAGGGACGCCCACCTGCGGCAACCTCAGAGAACACGGCGGCAGGCGGCAGGCGGCAGGCGGCAGGCGGCAGGCGGCAGGCGGCAGGCGGCAGGCGGCAGGCGGCAGGCGGCAGGCGGCAGGCGAGTACCAAAGTCAAGTATCGAAAGTGGCGCACTGCGCAGCGTCTCACGTTTGGTTGCTGCGTCTGCTCTGCTCAGAGCCTCAAGGGCGTCGGTGGCGACGTCATCATTTTGGAAGAGGCTGCCTACTGCGACCCCGGGCACGCGAGCCCTAGTTAGCTGCTGACATCGAGCACGCGCCCGCCTTCGCATCGACACCTGCGCTCATGTCGGAACTCGCTGCTGTCGCAGGTTGATCAGCGAGGTTATCATCCCGCTGCTAAGCATGCAGAGTTCTTGCTTATTGTGCATATCGACGCTCCTGGAATCGTCCAACCACTACTCGAAGATGATGACGATGAAAGATTTCACAGGAGCAAACCTTTTCGAGAACATATCAATCACGTTGGTCTGCGACGAGTGCCTGCAAACCGCACATCCAGAAAAGTGCAGACACAAGCTGGCAGAGATGCCTAGATGGCTGTCGAGCAAGAAAATGGAAGTCGTGCGCTCTCTCTTGGCCGATGACCCTGCCATGCTCCTCAGGGAGTCGATGGGAGTCAGCGCCGACTCGTCAAACAGCGCGTTCCCGTCTGAGGACGTGCTCGCCTTCTTTGAGAGATCGCCCTACGCCTTTGATGACGAAATGATAGAGGAGGACCCACGGTGTGTTCTGCCGCGAGCTGATACCTAGACCCGAGAACGGACTCTTTTAAACCCCACCCCCTTCCCTCGCAGGGCGAAGTACATCGTGGTGGCCGTCGATCCGTCTGGAGGAGGTGGGAGCGCGTTTGCCATGGCCAGCGTCGTGCAGCTACCCTCGGGAACCATCGTGGTGCGTGCTCGACCCTCGAGCAAACCGCAGCTCTTCCCCGGGCCACATGTAGTGAAGCACCGCACACAGCCCAACCAGTCTCCCCGGCGACTGAGCTCCGTTTTTCAAGAAACGAGGTGCCACGAACGGCAGCACGCGCTGTGCAAGATCCCGTGATGTCCCGTCGGGCTCGCCGGCGGCGTAGGTTTCCTCAACTTCAGGGATCAGCCAGACAGAAATGAGGAGAATTGCCCGGATCGCTTCGATCCGGTGTCGAGTTTCATCTAGCTTGTCCACACAGTTCATCAGATTATCCAGACAGCACCAGGTTTCGCCATTGCTATACATGCGTCCGAAAAACGCCCGCAAGGCGTCGTAATGCGGTTGTAGTTCTGTATGTGCACACCAACCAGACTGGCGCTGCAAGATGGGGGGGCCAGAAAGAAGTACCCGCTGCACGATCTCGCGAATGAGTGTCTCGCTCTGCATTTGCTCGCAGGTGGTCGGCCTCGAGGCGCTTCACACGAAAGGTGCGTATTTGGTGGTCCACCTTTCCGGTGCCCCAACCCATGCTGCATGCACACCACCTAGCGTCGATCTTTCACCCTGTTGTCGCTCGCTCGACAGACGTGAGAGAAACGCATTCGCTGGTGGTACAGCACATCAAACGCGTACGAGACATGCCGGGTTTGGAGGAGGCAATGGTCGTACTGTCTCTGGAAAGCAACCTCGCGTTCGAGGCTCACCACCTGCTGCACGCAGTGCAGGCGTCGGGAACACGCCGTTGGGTGGCGCTCCAGGAAGGGGCTGGGCAGAGTTTGGGTTGGCTCACGACCAACGACAGAAAGGAAAGCATGATGATGCAGACGAGAGACGCGTTGGCCGTTGGAGCGATCGTCATGGCATCTGACTTGGTTTCCCTGTCCATGAGCAACGACGAGGTAAAGCAGAAACTGAAAGACGAGCTCTGCTCGTTTGCGGTGATCGTGGAAGCTGCGAGGACGCCGTTCGGCAAGCCCAAAAAGACGTACTCGGGAAAGATCGGAGGACGGCAAGACGACCGTGAGTGCTCCCACCCCTGTGATCAATCCCCTGTCTGTGTACCACCCCTGTCCGTCACTGTCTACCCCATCGTGCACGGCACCCTAGAGACCAACCCCACCCCGTCCCGCGCCACTCGCAGTCTCGATCTCGCTGCAGTTGGCGATCACGGGAAACAGGTTGTTTTTCTCGAGCGACAAATATAAAAACTTTAGAAGTGCGGCTGATTGAGAGCTTAATATTTGCGCACACGGACATACTCGCTCTAGATAAACGCTACCCTGCATATGACATGAAGAGAGACGGTGACCCGAGTCTGATTTGTCTAGAGAATCAAGCGCGACCTGCTGCAGCAAATGCGCCCGACAGCTCCACTTTCGCTGTTTCGCCCGTTACCTACGGGTTGTGGTAATCGACCTGTCGAGAGTGCCGGACCCGATGCAGCCGCGCTGCCAACGATGTTTGCGCTGTCAGTCATGGCGTCTGCGGCGCTGTGTCTGGTCGCAATCGTGTGCGCGGGCGAAACGCCCTTCAGGTCCAGCGTAGTCGCGCTTGCAATCTGCACGATTGCGGCAACTCACTACATGGGGATCCTACGACTCCGCCTAAAAAACAAAGTCGGCGGTTCCAGCACAGAAGACTCCGTCGACATGCTGAGACACTCCGACTGGCTGATTACGCTCCCCTTGCTGCAGTTCGAGCTTTTCGAACTGGCGCGCAAGGCGGGGAGAAACACGGAGGTGGGGTACCTGAGTCCGGTCTCGGCGATCGTGCTACAGGTTCCCGTGGTCTTACTGGGAGCTCTAGGACGATTCTACGCAGATCAGCGTGTTGGCGCGACTTCCGTGACGGGCTTGGCAGGATTGGTCGGCTACGTTGGGTCCACAGCGATATGGTTATTAACAACAGTCAACTTTTACGCTGTTCTCCACTCTGATGACGATTCGTGGTCGAGCGACGAGTCTACAGTGTCCACCTGGTGCTGGGTCTTGATATCGGTGCAGTGGGGCTATCCTCTGGTGACCTTGGTTCAGATACTGTCGAAAGCGCATATCGACGGATTTTGCTTGGATGAAACGCATTTGGCTATCCTAAAGGACTACGCTTACGCCGGTCTGGACATCACAAGCAAAGCCACGCTGGTGCTTGTTCTCACATTCACCGATCTGTAGCAGGTGCTCAGTACACCGGCAACGAGGAGCCTCCCAGCAGACTATGCGCAGATGTGCTCGGGCGGAGCCTGGCGTCTCCAGGCCCGCTTTCCGAAACTAACTTGAACAGAGCGTCCTGCAGTCCCGGGAACTCGGAGCCGGCTGCTCTTGGCGCGGAGGTCTCTGGAAACCCAGAAGAGGCACAGGTGATTTCGCGGGACCCGAAGTTCGAAAAGTCGTTCGATGCGCGCTGCTTTTCTTTGTCTTCGAATGCCTTGGCCAGGTTTGCACAGTTGGATTGTGTCGTTCCGAGCACCAGTTCCAGCTCGCTTAGCCTAGCCTGCTGGCGTGACACAGAGCTCTTGAGCTCGTCGTTCTCCTTGAGCGTGTTGGCCAACAAGTCCTTTTCAGACGATGCCACGCTGCACTGCTCGCGGGCGCGCTTGTACTTCGCACTACAGCGAACAAACGTCTTGGCCAGTCGCATGTTGGCGTCGATGCTGTCGTCGGTATGCAGATGCTTCGACCACTGGACCATCGCCTGGAGATCCGATTTCGCCTCGGAAGCCTCGCCTTCTGCCATGTCGGACAAGAACGCCTCGACTTCCGGCTGCATGCTGGTCAGCGTCTGTCGAGCCTGTGTATCGTGCATGTTGCATCTAGACTTCAGAAGCTCGTAGTCTTGTTTCATCTTTTGAAACTCGTCCATCTTCAGCGCACCTGTGTCGTCGGAGACGGAGTCTGTTGATGGGGGGGGGGGTTCCATGGTCGTGAGGGAAGGCGATTCCAGCTTGTAATTACACGTCCACTTTCACTGACTACTAAATAGCGGGTGTATTCTTATGCGAGTAGCGCACGCACACTTACGTTTTCCGTCGCGAGGATGCAGCCGACGCCCGTCGATCTCGTACATGAAGCAGTTCTTGCGCGCGGGCATCGAGCAAACAGAGAGTTCTTGCTGCCACTTCGCCACGGCTCGGCCCTCCGTGTCGTGCCACACGCTGGTCCCGAGCGACAATCCCCTCAAGTAGCCCTTTCTGATTTTGTCGGCGATGCTTGCGTTGGTGACGATTCCCGCCACCCTGAGGTCCCCCGATGGACCTTCCCAAGAAGCTAGGACCTTTCCTGCTTCGTAGTTCTCGTCGTGCTCGACCAGTAGCGGCAGCGCGCCCTCGCCCGTGTTGATTTTCGTAGTGCAGATTTCAGCTGCGCCCAGGTCGGCAGAGCACACGCGGGGTTCTCCGTTTCGGGAAGGAGGCGGATGCGCCACGCCCTTGAAACTGAGATATGCTCCTGCTATTCCCATTTTTTAATAACAAATTGTTTGTTTTGTAACTCGATCAGACATACATAGCGCTGTGTCTCTGTGCTATTTACACTGGAACTTTTATTAGAAAAACTCGAATGCAGACGCGATACGGAGAGAACCTAACCAAACAGCAGCTTCGGCGGGTTAGCAGTCTGAGCGGTTTTTTTCTGTGCTCAGGCATGACTCGCTGCGACGCTGCAGTACGCTCCGCACACGTCCCCCAGCCTCACGGCAACAAACGTGAGCCCGCTGTCTGAGACCAGAAAGGTCTTGCAAGCCCATCGCGTGCTGTGCCGCGGTATTTCTTTCGAGGCTATGGGGTTTAAGTGAAAGCCTCCGGCCAGTACCGACGAGAGCACTTTCCAGCGAGCTCCGTCTCCTATCCCAACTGCCAACACGCTGTTGGGTGGTTCGCAGTAGCGGCCCAGTCCCAGTACACACTCCATCGGACTTGGTTTCGTCGAGCTCGCTGGCCTGGCCAGGCTTGCCGACGCCGACGGCCCGAAGATGTAGCTTCTTATATTTTCCCACGTGCCTTCGATTTGAAACAGAGTAAACAACACACCACTTGCTCCGAATACAACCCAATTTAGCCGCTTTCTGGTTTCGCTTGTGCAGGAGAGCGCCAGGGGGGCTGGCCTGGGTACGTCGCTGCGTGGGCGCTTGAACGAGACCGGGCCGCGCTTTGTACGAGCGGCCCCTGCCACAGCCAAGGCCAGCTGGCGCACGACCTGTTCATCGTACAGCCTGTGCTCTCGAGCGCGTTCTGGCGCGCTGCAGCCACGAGCGTCAAAAAAGGAAACTCGGTCGAAAACGCAGGTGGTGTCCGCATGGGACACGAGCGACAGCTTGCCTATCTCGAAGTCGTGTCTGTATTCCAGCCCGCTTTGCCCGGCGAACAGATACAACATGTCAATCACGTGGTATTCGGCTTTGTCCGCGGGCAGACGGAGTCTCATCAGCGACAGGGCGCCTGTCCTCGAAACGTGGTATGAGCCGCTGTCCACGAATGCGGGCGCTTGGAACTGCCCGAGTCCAGCGGCGATGGCCACGCGCAATTGGAGAACCGACCTCGCGTCCTGGCCGAACGCGAACTGCTCCACTGCAGACGACACTGCGGACTGTCCAAACCAGTCGTGTTCCATGTCGGCGACGGGAGCGTCGGGGGCGTACAACAGGAGCGGATTGTCGTCGCTGGAAAGCACGAGCACGGGGATCGACAACTCGTGCCGCAGGTCCATCATCAATGCGCTCACCACGCACACGTTGGGAAGTCGACACACCCAGCCGAATGCCAACCCGCGCTCGTAGCCACTCGACCTCGGGTGGCGCATTCTAGTGCGCCCGCTCAGGTCCACGGCAGACGGCAGAGAAGAGTCCATGAGCGCCGGAGGCAGATCGGCCGTGGACTTCAGAAGGCCCGCCGCGCTCATTTCTCTGGCACACGCTGTGAGAACACAGCACGCTCTTTTCCGGTAAACACGCGGAGCACTCTCACCGCGTGTCAAGACTTCCAACTGGCCGATTACTGAATCTTCAAAGCTTGGGTCATTCATCCGGTCGACTGCGAGGAAGGATCCCTTTCTGTGTTATTTGTGGTCGCTCCGACTGGCTAGCGACTCGCGGATCCGAATTGGGACCTACTCGCCGCGGCGCGCATAGCTGCGTTTCCGAATCGCTCCGCCGGAGTGGCGAGTCGGTGGCCTGCGCTTTCGTCCGACGACCCTTTTCTCCACGTTGCGCATTCCCCGTACTCCCCGCACGTCAAGCTCTCGACGCCCTGCGGGGGGTTTATGGCGGTGATGAGGGGCTCTATGAGCTCGGCATTCTTGTTCCAGGCCTCTCTCTGCAGTGAGCATCCCAGCAGCTTTGCCTCGCGGGTGCCGTAGGCGGCGTCGTCCGCTTCTGTCTGTACCGGAGATATCGACTTGTCGCTGCGGTGGGCCCTCGACTTGGTTCGGATGTCAGCCGCCGAGGAAACGCGTAGCGAGAGACCTCCCTCGTTCCGATACACCTGCACGCGGCTGCACGAGGGCAAAAACGCGCCCACCAGCAGATTCAGTATCTGCCGGTATTGGTACGGCTTGCACCCCACGAGACACCCGCGAGGCAGGACGGAGCAATCGGGGCTGGCCGCGAACACCGGGTCGATGTGTGGCCTCCGGACGTTTCCCGGTGAAGTGCATCCTTTGGCTGGACACGGGTCGTGGGGGGGCGTCGTCCCGTCCGGGGAGTGCACGAGCCACGCCCCCTTTACAGCTCCCTCGAATGCAGCTCGTAACGCATCAACCCTATCTGAGCTGAGATCGTGGGTGCCCCTGGCCTGCAGAATCTGCGTCAGGAGCGGCTCCAAGCCCCCCTTCCAGGCGCACTGTTCGCTCGGATGTCCCACCGCGAATCTGCGAAAGGCAGACCAACGCGAACGTGCTTCCGCGACCAGCTCAGCATCCAGCCCCAAATTCTGCAGGTGGTTGCCCAGGGACGCCTTGCCCTCTCCTTCGTAGCAAGCTGTCGACTGCAGAGCGGCGGCCTGGGCGTAGCACTCCGCGACGATGGGTTGGCCCACCGCCCAGCTGGACGGATACATCGCCCCGAACAGCAGCACACACGCGTCTGTGGCCACCAAGAAGGAAAATCCGGCCCATTTTGTGTAGGCGGAGCCAAAGTGGAACTCGTCGATCAGCGACCACAACTTGTCCAACGCCGAACGGGCGGACCACGCCTGCGCGCACACACCTTTGCTTTCGCACTGGCTTCGGAGGCCGTCTGCACAAAGGGCGAGCGCGTTGGCCGCGTTGAAAAACGTATCCACTTCGGAGTACGAGCTGGAGAAGGGATTGTCCGACACGGACACCTGGCAGGGTCTCCTGAACAGAGGCTCGCGCACGAGAGCGCGCTTCTCGTCGGTGTAGTCTGGTATGTAACTGTGACCCCCATCGTTTTGGTGGCCCGAGTCACTGCGGAAGTTCTGGCGGGAGGTTGTGTCGATCAACGGTTCAGAAGCGGGTCGCAGACACTGCGTGAAAGGAGAAAACGGCAGACAAAAAAGGCCCTCCTTGGTGTCCCTCGAAGGAGGGCCGTTGTCTCCGTCCCCGGCAACCATGTCGGGCATGCCCTGCAGGGCGGAGTAGTAGTGGTCCAGAAACTGGTGTACCCCGGGTGTGAACCCGTGTGGGATGCCCCGGAGTTGTATCGGCACCTTGACATAATGAAGGTCGTCTCCCGCCTCGATGACAGTCGTTCGAGATATACCCACAGCGAGCTTGTCGACCGCTTCCTGACCCAGCGCCATACACCCGTGGTGCCGCTTGTCGCTCCTCAGGAAGTGCCCCATGAGCCCGGGCGGAGTGATCCCGGTATCCACCGGAGATGAGTATACACCGGCGTACGCCGTGCCCACGAAACAATGTTTCAGATTCACGAGTCCGCCTCCATACACGTCCCACGCGCTGAGCAGGGGCAGAGTGGTCATGTCTGCACAGGAGATCTTCTTGCTATTGTTGATGCTTGTATTGCAAGCCCCGGCCGAGATCGACGACCCCGTGTCGCCAATCAGAGAGGCGTGGTTGCTGCCCACGAACAGCAAGGCCCGTCGTTTCCACAGCGACTCAGTGTTACTCAGTATCTCCGGGAGCCTGACAGCGTTGTGCACTCCTACGTGCAGGGATACCCCGAATCTCGATTCCCCGATGGCGGACCCGTCCTGCGGATGACGATAGGCTGGTTCCGCGCTGATAGTGGCGTCGACGATTGTTGCCAGAGGCAGCGGTTCGCAGTCGGCGATTGGATTTCCTTCCCGTAGTTCGCTCTGTGTCGCGTCGGAGGTCAATACGCGGCAAGGGTCGTTCTTGCGAGAGCGACCGAGCATCCAGCGCCTCAGCAGTTCGTTCAGACGGAATCCGACGCCCATGGCGGACGCGGGTGCGCACCGCGGTTCGCGTCGCCTGCCCGAGTCGTCGCGCGACAGTCGGAGCATGTGGGGGTGCAGCGCCTTCGAGCAGCGCAGCACTTGTCTACTTTCCCCACAGGCGCGAATCAACTCGCGGGCCTCGTCGGCCAGCAGGCTGGCAGATGACGTGATGCTCGCCGACACCGGCATCACCGCCACCATGCCGACAAATGAGCGCGCGACTCCGTAGAACGACCACGCCAGAGGATGCCCCGATTCTTCTCTGATGTACTTTTTTGCGCTCTCGGTGACCCTGACTCTCGAGTCCTTTCCGTTCGCTGCGTCACTGGCGACAAAGGCGTGCCGTTCCAGGATTCCGGGAACGACGCTGCTTTCTGGTGAACAGGGGTGCAGCGCTTGCGAAGCCTCGCAGTGCAGAACAGTCACACCGATCTCGCGCTCGGGCCGCAGCCGCAGAGGCATCTGACGGCATGCATGCAGGCTGGTGGTCGAAGCTTGATTCGGAGCAAGCAGCAACCCGACGGCCAGCTCGTTTCCCGCTGCCTCTCCCGTGTCCAGAGCGACAATGGCCGGAACGTCGGATTTCTTTCTGCTGACGAATGGGGCAAGCGCCTCAACGGAACGAAGCGCGTTACTGGCACTGATCTGCCGCATTACTGGGTTGCTTGCGGCCTCGGTACCCAGAGACTGCGAAGCAAGACTGGCGTGCGCCGCGGCGCGCGCCGCGCTCTTCGTCTGCGCTACCATGGTTTGCAAAACCACTGCGAATTCGCTCTGCAGACTCGCCCACCACCACTTCAACATGGAGTACGAGCAGCAGTTGGCTGTGCTGGCCGACCCGCTCTGCAGCTTGCGCTTTTTGCAGACGATGACTCGCTCGCGAACGTCGGCAGAATCAGCTGAAGGCGCACCCCCTTTCCAGACCGTAGCTTTCTTCGTCGTCTCTTTGAGTCGCGCTCGTCTGGTGATTTCGGCCCTCCCATAAGCTTCGAGAGCCCACGCCATCTGGAGGTCAAGGTCGGTGAGACCTGCCTCGTCGAGCAGCGGTCTGCCGCGAGCGTCGCAAGAGACGTAGACGATCAGCACCATAGCAGCCCAAATCGCGTCTATCTTAAAATCTCCCAGGACGGAGTTGCAGACGCACAGCAACATTTCGTTCCGATTCCCCATCACCTCGCTGATGCGACAATCCTCCAATTCCGCGCGTGCCAGAAACTGGGCGCAAGAGCGTATCGACACACTCGTTAGCTTCACTGGCACCGAGTTATACAACAGGAGCGTCGTGGAAGCAACGCACATCCGCTCTCCGTAGCATATTTCAGAGCGGGTTGCCAGCAAGAGCTCACCCGGTTGCACGGAAGTGGTGGCCATCGGGTTTACAACCTGTATTCCCTCTCGCAGGAGCATGCGTTTCGCCAGTGCGATCGACAACAGCACCGCTTCGCACTGCGCTGCTGCTGCCTGTCCGACCCCGCGGCAGTTCACCCGCGGCGTTTGAAATGCAGCGCCTTGCGTTTTCTTGCGCTCGATCAGCGAGTTGTTGACGGCGTTCGCCTTCAACGCGGTCTCGAGCAGTCTGTCGTACATCTCTGGACAGCCTGCGCCGTTGAGAATGTGCGACGCTTCTTCTCTAGAGTCCACGCTTCTGGACTTGAGTGTCGCTAGATGGTTCAACCTCGACTGGTCTTTGGGCGCAATCGAGCGAACTCCAGGTCCCTTCCCTGTGGACCCATTCCAACGGCCCGAGTGCTGTACAGCGCTTCTCTCGAGCAGCCGCAAGCCTCTCGAGTCGTACTCTGCGGTCTTGTTGCGGATGTAGGACGCGCAAGAGACTCGCACGTCTCGAGAAGGCGCGCTGGGGCGAGCCGCTCGGCTCGCTCTTGGGGTTTGTGCATTGTACAAAGGAACCCACCTCCCCCCGATCAGCACTCCTCGTTCGTTTTTCAAAGGGAAATCGGGCTGCGCCGTCGTGCTTCGGGCGACGCCGAGTGGGGCACACGGACTGCATGGCGCTGTCGGGGGGTCCATGGCGAGATTCACCGTTTCCACGTCCAGCTCAAATGGTCGGACCGCGCAGGTCGGGCAAGGAACACAACCGAGCGCTATCTGTGGTGGGTGGCGGTTCGTCCATTTTATCGACAGTCGCGTAAGCGTTACTCGCAAAGCCCAATGACGACGGAAACGAGTCAGCCACGTGGTTCTCGAACAAAGACCATCGGCCTCGACATTTCGGTCTGCAAATCTCACAAAATGCAGCGTAGACGCATGTGCATTCATCTCCCGCGTATGAGTGCGCGCTTCATAATAGATTTTCGTTCGCGATCTGGCAGGTGGCGAAGACAGGGGCTCGAATGAAGAAACACCAGGCCACCCTCGTGAAGCGGCAATCTTACACAGCTTCAGTTTTTGCAGCCGCAGTCGAGCAGCATGTTCTCGGGTTGATAGTCTCGGGCAGCGGCCTCGGAGCACTTCGCAACAAACGGAAACGAGTTACATCACAGGACGTCGTAGATTTCGTTCGCCGCGACAAGAATCTCAGCAGCGTGTTTGCTAACATCTGCATCCTTACCACCGATTAGGATAAAGAGCAAATATACCCAAAGATTGATGTAGCTAGTTCGCTGATGTGTTTTATATAATAAAATGCGACTTGGTTGTGTTACATTAATAATAACAATTAACGGATAGAATTATGGGCATCATGCCCATGGACATACATTTTGTTCAAGGCTACGTGTTTTTGGTATGAAGGTTCGGCAGATTGAAACTTTTTATGTTTAGGGTACGATTATTTTCTAAATTATGTTTTACATTACAACGTCCACATTGCCGGCTGATGTAAGTTGGCTTTGTGGACCTGAGATTACCATACAAGAAACTCAGGAGGAATAGCCTCCTCGGGATTATCTGTTTCATCAGGGTCTTGATGGCCTATTTCAACAAAGTTTGAAACGTAGTCTTCTTCGTCCATAGGGTCATTACCCTGAGTTTGACCTTGTTCCCGAACTCCTTTCGCGAATTCGTTAAAACGTTTAAACTGTTTTTGTTTTAGTGGTTCAAGTGGATTACCTTCAACTATCAAAACCGCTTGACTCCCATGGGAAGGGGAAGGATATCGCCCTTCATGAAGACTTGTTTTGATATTTTGATATTCGCCGATACACAGGTAATCACCCTGTTCTAAATTCAAAATATCGTGGGTCTCTCTTAGAAGCTTTTCAAACGCAGCTTGCTCTTCCTCAGTTGGCGGTTGGGGACCTTGCGGTGAAACGCCCTCCACAGCCGGATCATTAGATGCTGCCAAACTCCCTGCCAAATTCCGACTTTGTTGTCTTTGTTGAAGTCTCCCTCTCCTTGCATTCGCAAACGCGCCTCCACTATCACGTCCTCTACGATTCATTTCTAAACCTTCTGGCTTGCGTTCGTGTGTCTCGAATCACCCCAGCTAGATAATCGTGGTGGATGGGTCTTTATTTAGTGTCACCGACGGCGAGTCAAACCAATCAGGGGAAGTCCTACCCTTCGTACATATTATTTTCCATATTAAACTGAAACCATTGAATTTAAATTTTACATTCGCGACTTATTAAACTGAAACCATTGGATTCGGCGAAGTTTGCGCATAAGTTGATCTGTTTTTTTTATTTGTTCTTCAACATCCTCGTGGTATGTTTGTATTTCTTGTTCAACATTTTGTTTTTTTTTCTCAAGGAATTGCACGAGGTTTTTTAACAAGCCACATTTACGTGCTTCTTCATGGGCTTCCGAGATGATTTCTTTTTTTCTTGTCAATATAGATATATCATCTCGTGTCTTTGTAATTTTCTTGCTCAAAATTGTAATGACAGCAAGTTTTCCTACTATGTAATTCTCCACTTCGGCGTCGGGTAGGTTTTTCAATGTATTTCTTAATTGAAGCTCATTTGATACTCCTCCATTTTTCAAATACGATGAAGCGAAAGTCTTTAGTGTACGACAAGACCGCTGGGACCTTAACTCTACTAAGTCCTCGTGTAATTTTGTATAATGATCTTTGCGGAGTCTGTTCAGACCAAGAGCAAATTTTTCCATTGTAGAGGCATCTTTTTTGTTAAACTCACAAACAAATTCAAACATCTCTGTGGAGGCTTCAAGTCTTTGGGGTAGTTGTTTGCAAGTTTCAACGAGACCTGTATTATTAACGAGCAACAATTCGCCAGAAAATGTGTCATTTGTAAATTCCTCTACCAATTCATCGGGTATGTATTCGAAATGCCTGCACGGTGATTTGCACAAAAATTCTAGAGTAGGGCGGTTCATCTGGTACGCACACCTTACCCCGAGTTTAATGGTCTTCTTTATTGTACGGTCGCGTCACACGAGTACATCAAACTTCATACCTTTCACCAAGTGTGTCCGAGCTCTCTTTTTATCGCTGATTGTCACGTGTGTGTTTGGATGTCTGCTTGTGCGCTGCCAATAAATAACGCTGTGTTTGGGTGGTCATGTTGCGACAGACCATTGGCGAATTGATATGCAAGAGAGTAAAACAACAGCCTTTTTGGAAGAATTTGTTTTAAGTTATGACAATGCAATTCGCATAATGGGAAAAGTTGGCATGAAATGGCTAGAAAATTTCGAAACCCAGAATGCATCCAGTGATGAGTTAGCGACCATGTGTTGCGAGATTGCCACTCATGGCGTGCCAGAATCCAAAACCATACAGGAGTTCGTCGACAATCTAAAGCAATGGTTTTCAAGAAAGACTCCTGCCGCAGAGAGTTTGGAAAATGTTGATGATACGGAAGGAATGCAAAAACTCACAATGCAGATGAGTAAATTGAATCAGCTCAACAGGCAAGTGATCGCATTTAAACAAAGCGCAGAAGGTGATTTGGATACATGCTCTAAATGCTTACTACTTTTAAGAGATGTGGAATATGTGGATAAAAAACTTTTGTTTCTACACTCTCAAGAACAACAAGAAGAATGTTCTGCTAAAGTAAACGAGCTAGCCGCAACCGTCGACAATATTACAGCCTTTAAAGGTAATTGGAATACATTTAACACGTGTGTGACGGACATGCGTAAACTTTTTTTTGAATCGAAACTCAAAGATGAAATTTTAAAATTGACAAACACTCGCTTTTCTGAGGTTGTCAATCAAGAACTAAATTACGTTTTGCAAGACAACGGTGATCGACTGAAAGAAATGGCGACTAATGAAGTCGATTTAATTACTAAAATAAAAACGTACATTAGACTAATCGCCCCCTTAACAAATGTAATGTCTGCTTCAAGAGGAATGAACCACAGAGATGAAACCGATGACCAGAAATTTTGTCATTGGGTCTTTGATAATAAGTTAAATATATTACCTGACAGCAATATTGGAATTCCCAACACCGACTTAATGAACGCCTCTGTGGTTACGAAATTCAGACAAAAACTAAACTATTGGGAGAGTTTACAACGAGGTGAAAATGATCTATCGTTAGAGGCAAGTATAGTTTTAAAAAGCCTTGCCGCAAACATCCTGGAGAAATGTAAAGATTCTGACAAATTCAAACAAATATCAACAGATAACAAATGGTTTCGACCCAGTGACAAATATCCTGCTAAGCCTGGTGATCCTGGCTGGTTCTCATATAATAGCGACGGCATCAATTTAAAAGAAGGCGACTTTTGCATAGTTAATGAACCAACTACACCAATAGTCATATGGGAAATGTTCACGGACAAACAAAAACAATCTTTCATTAGATTTTGTTTGAGCAATCCGATCGGTGACATGAATAGCCTCAGCGAAAATGAACTGCAGGAGAACACCACACGCATTGTAAATGAGTGTGAAGACGGCGAAATATTCAAAAAAATGTCAACAGATAACAAATGGTTTCGACCCAGTGACGAATATCCTGCTAAGTCTGGTGATCCTGGCTGGCTCTCGTACAAAAGCGACGGGATAAATTTAAAAGAAGGGGACCTTTGCATAGTTGATGCACCAACTACACCGATAGTCATATGGAAAAAATTCACGGAAAATCAAAAACGATCTTTCATCAGATTTTGTTTGAACAATCCGACCGATATAGCCCGTGAATTCACCAAAAATAAACTTATCCTGGAAATTTTGGAGCAGTGTGCAGACGATGAAAAATTCGAAAAACTGTCAGAAACTCATAAATGGTTTCGACCTAATCCAGATCAGTCATCAGACCCTGAATTTGAAGTATCTGACAAGCATGGAAATGGTGAGGAGCCATGGGGGCACTATAAAATCGACATGATAAATTTAAAAGATGGGATGTACCAGATAGATGGCCAGGAACAGACTGAACCAATATCAATATGGAAAAAATTCACGAACCGACAAAAACGAGCTTTCATTGCATTTTGTTTGGAAAATCCGACCGATGAAATCAATATCCTTAGCATATATGAACTGGACCGGAAGACCGACCAATTCCTCGTCAATGTTTTATTTCAGTGTACAGACGACGAAACATTCAAACAAATGTCAACACAACTTCATTGGTTTCGACCCGATCCTTACGAGATAGTATACGATAGCGACCAGGTGGATTTTGAAGTGGGGGCGTTTCAAATAGAGGGTGATATACCAACTGAACCAATATCGTTATGGAAAAAATTCACGGACGCGCAGAAACAATTATTCGTTCAATATCATTTGAGTGGCTGGAGTTTCGGCTTCGGGACTCAAAAAGTCATACGTTCCTGTCAAGACGAGTACAACTATATGTACTCTATTTCGAGAACACTGGAGGTAACACTGCCAGAGTTTAAGGTTTGGAACGAATTAAGCGAAGATAAACGACTGGAGACCCTTTGCGATTACATGATGTCATACATCAGCACCTTGAATACGGATAATGTAATTCCGCATATAGCTAAATTCTGCGACACTTGTTTTCAGTTTGAACTTTCGTTCATACCGCATCTAAATTACACCACATCAAACGAACTGAGGCCCAGCGAAATGAAAATACTGGTACGCAAACAGATTGCTGATTCAGAAATTGTAAAAGACGAAGCTTTTAAACAGGAGGATCGTTACGATAACTTCTTACAAAAACTACGCCTCTTCACACAGCCAACTGATCTGCCTGGTTATCTAATCGAGTGGAAAAATCTCGAGTCTGAAGATCAAAAGGAAAAGCTGAAACGTTTCGTGACTTCTCATGTGCAAAGAGTTGAATACCTAAAAGAAACACCAAAATTGAGTCCAGATGCAACCCAGTTGTCCAAAATCAACGGTCTCGATCTACAAATCAATGGTTACAATGAAGTTCAATTAAGTGGTGAATCTGATAGCGGCTTGAAAGGCTGGGTCGATCGAATTGTAGAATTGCTGTATGGAAAGTTCAAAAGCATCGTCGACTCGCGTGATGACTGTGCATATCACGCGATGTTCAATGAACTCTATATTCAGTTTCCGGATGGCAGAAACAAACATTTGCCCCCGCTTTTCTTCGGCGAAAAGATGGAGCAGAGATACAACCATGTGTTTCGCATTTCCAGAACCTCGCCTATAACTCTCCCTCATTTGAAGGAAACATGGAATTTGTATACACCGGTCGAGAAAAGTAACGTTATCTGCAAATACTTGATGTCGTATATGAGCACTCTGGACACAACTTTAAAGAACAATTACGAACATATGGTTTCTAGTTTTGGAGTTATGTATGGAAAAGAAGTTATCGACAAGAATAAAATGCCCATTTTATCTAAGTGGATTCGTTTAAAGTCGGATGAGAGGGAGAGCGAGATACGGGAGAAAATTGTTCCAATTGCAGTAAAATGTTTTGACGATGCAGATAATTACCAACAAACCATGAGTGATCTAATTACAAGATGTACGCAGCCCTTTGATCTACCCGACTGTATCAAGACGTGGGAAGACCTAAAACCTGAAGAGAAAAAAAAAACTCTCGATGGCTTTATGAAATCTTTTAAGAAAGATGCTGTGGCTATTTACAACGTCGACCACCATCGAGAAGACCTTTACACTTACTTATCATCAGGGAGTACCATTGACAACAAAGTACAAAAGTTGGTTGAACAACTCAATGAATTTGAACAGAACTGCGATGATTTGAGTTACAAACAATTGGTCGATTTTCTTTATAAGGTATGTCCTGACGGAAGAAACAAACATTTCCCGACGTTTGCAATGTGGAATGTTATGAGTGTAAAAGATAAACAAGTGTACCAGAACTCATCTTCGTTAAGTCCCAATACTTTTGCCGATGATTTGGGAATTCCAACATTTTTTGAGGTAAAACAAAAGCCCCCGAATGACTTGTATGTTCAGACGCTAGGATATCAAATTAAAGCAAGAATTGCTAAAACAAATTTTGAGCTGGATTCTATCGTACTCTGCGAAAAAAGCATTAGGGCATTCTTGGACAGAGAGAATTCGACGGTTTATTTGAATATACCTTTGTCGTCTTTAGAAACCCTGATTCAGAACAGAGTTCTTGGACACTCGCCTCAGAATCATGGTGGAAGTAATGCGATGGATATTGGCATGAACGCAGAAAGCTCGACATCCAGTGTTCAATTTTCGCCAAAGTTATCTACGGTAGAACCGCTTCCTTCGAAAGTGTTAAAATATTTCGATTCTGTCTGTAGTCTGGTTCCCAACTTTAAAAAAATCAAAAAGCCCGAGCTTGAAATTTCAAAACCCGGGTTGTATCTGCAAACAGTCATTATCTGGTTAAACAATATTATCTGCGAACGACTGAAACCGATCTCAGAAATTCCAGGCTTGGAATTTGAATGCAATGAGTCTGGAGTTTTGAATGGTCATAAAAGTCCAATCGCCCTAGACCAGCTAAAAACATTTTTGATTGGGGCAGGGGGAGACTTGGACGTTACTGTAAGCTTACTCGAGGTGCACCTAAATAAAGTGAACCTTGCTAAAAACAAACTGGAAACTGGTGTAGACAAGCTGACCGAGGATAATAAGAAGCTAATCCAACGGCTAAGTAAAGATTTGAAGAATCTGAATCAACTATACAAATCCGCAAGAAGAAAAGTTATGGAACGGAAAGAAGAGATTATAAACATGAAAAATGTGATTAAAAAGTTCGAGATGGGGGTGGAATTGTTTCGCCGATGGGAGACCCAATCAAGGGCCCTATGGGAACCGACCGGTTACAGTTTCGTCGGTGGTGTTTGCACTGCTCTTTTGGAAATGGATGGTCGATTTTTCAAACACTTAGAATTTGAATCCAACTGGGAATTAAATTCCAACTGGAAACTTCCTCCTCGATCTGCAGTCGTTATAGATCTTCCTCCTGGATCTGCAGTCGTTATAGCACCGCCGCATCCGGCACCGCCGCCTCCGGCGGTGCCGGCACCGCCGCCTCCGGCACCGGAGGAGGAGGAGGGGGAGGAGGAGGAGGAGGAGGGGGAGGAGGAGGAGGAGGGGGCGGCGGCGGGGGTGGAAGAGGAGGGGGCGGCGGGGGTGGGGGGCGGGGTGGCCGCGGCAGGAGGGGGGA
>Ga0115547_1000630_pt1 | contig 22537 bp, 22 predicted proteins | sample COGITO_mtgs_1004_3_FD_87185 | JGI IMG/M metagenome (GOLD analysis project Ga0115547, IMG submission 87185) | Pelagic marine microbial communities from North Sea - COGITO_mtgs_100420 | ecosystem: Environmental > Aquatic > Marine > Epipelagic | place: Germany:Helgoland, sampling site Kabeltonne...
CAGAAGTGATTCCCGCGATTGGAGAATCTCCAATCAATCTGTTGGACTATTACGCTCTTACTAAAACTCGCTTTTGTAATAGCAACATTGCAGATGCTGTGGCGCGAATTTGTGCCGATGGTGGTATTAAGTTCCCTATCTTTATTTTACCTACAATTGCTACTAGCTATGCCCAAGGTCGTATTCCTGAAAATGGATTACAAGGTATTGCGGCTTGGTATGTATTTATGTGTAAAGTCAAAGCTGGGGAAATTGATTTTGATTATGTAGAACCCAAATGGGCCTATTTGGACACCCTTTTAGATGGGCTTAATGTAACATCATTTATTGAAAGCCAAGACCTATGGGGCAAGTTACCTAACCAGTTCCCAGAGTTTAAACAACACCTAACACAAGCCATCACCTTAATGATCTCGCGTTTTCCAGTGGCTTAATCTAAGATAAAGCTTAACTGAAAACCTGATAAGGTAAATGTAATGCACACACAGCGTCTAGAAGGCAAAGTAGCACTAATCACCGGCGCCGCTAGAGGCATTGGTAAAGCCTTTGCCAAGCGCTACTTAGCTGAAGGCGCTAAAGTCATTATTGCAGACATCGATTTTGAAACAGCAAGCAATACAGCGCTAGCATTAGGTGAACACTGTATTGCACAGGTATTAGATGTAACCGATCAAACTAGCATTGATGACTGTGTGACTCACTCAATTTCTAAGTGGGGAAAAATTGACATCTTAATCAATAATGCCGCATTGTTTACCGCCTCCCCTTTTATCGACATTACCCGCACCGATTATGACAAGGTATTTGCTGTAAACCTGGCAGGGCCTGTATTCATGATGCAAGCCGTTGCAAAGCATATGATTGAGCGTGGAGAAGGTGGGAAAATCATCAATATGGCAAGCCAAGCAGGCCGCCGTGGTGAAGGTTTGGTAGCCGTCTACTGCGCCACTAAAGCTGCCATTATCAGTGTGACGCAATCGGCAGGATTAGACCTTATAAAACATGGCATCAATGTGAATGCTATCTCTCCAGGTGTTGTGGATGGCGAGCACTGGGATGGCGTTGACGCATTTTTTGCGAAGCATGAAGGGTTAAAACTGGGTGAAAAGAAAGCTCAGGTAGGTAAAAGTGTACCCCATGGACGTATGGGCGTAGCCCAAGACCTTACTGGCATGGCAGTTTTTTTAGCCAGTAGTGATGCTGATTATATCGTTGCTCAAACCTACAACGTTGATGGTGGGCAATGGATGAGCTAGCCATCATCTAAAGATGCATGAAAACTAGCTCTAACCTTAATTGAAAATCTATGCCAGTTTGAACTGAGTTTTAAGACGAGCAATAATATCATTAGACTCATACAACCACTCTACTGCCCCATCAGCCTGCTCTATTCTTAAACAAGGCACCTTGTGGCGTCCACCTTCTTGGGTCAACTGGGCCTTATGTCGAGCATTACCTTTTGCATCACGTAGCTCAATATGCAGTGCATGGCGCTTTAATTCACGGCGTACTTTGACGCAAAAAGGGCAAGTTTTAAACTGATACATCGACATGGTAGCGGTCACATCATCTATGGCTTTTTGAGCAGCTGCTTCTCTTACTACTGCTTTTGGTGAGGTCATAAAATCTAGTACTAAAATAATTTGTCCCAAAATCCATCGAATAATTTTCATTAACTAGCTCCACCAATAATTGGTTAATTGAAATACGCATTGGTTTATACGCTTAAGCTGATAAGCTAAGCGATTTTGCGGTAAATTGTTTAATAACTCACAGTGCTTACAATCACTTCAAACATCTAGTGAGCCCCTAAAAACTGAGCATAGTCTACAGGATCTGACTAAATTCAGCCTTCTTTTTTATCATCGTTTTATGTGTCCTTAATGACCATTATTACATCGTAATAAGTCGTAGCACGCACCTATACTGTGGTAATCGCACTTAGCGCCAGGCAAAGCAATCCATTGATCTTTTGGTTGATTATCTGCATTTAATACACGCCACCACACTCTGCTGGAGGGCTCTATAAAGTGGCTTTCGCAATAGTCACCTAGTAGTTTCAAATAGTTTAAGTATGGAGCGTCTGGATAATGCTTAGATAACATGGCAAGGGCCGGCAAGGTTTCGGCTTGCACCCAAAAGTATTTATTGTCATCACACACAGATCCTTGTGGATCAAAGCCATAATAAAGCCCACCTCTGGTTTTGTCCCAACCACGTTGCCATGCCGTATCAACTAAAAACTTGGCCTTATCTAACATCCAAATTTGAGGTTTATAACCGTGCAATATCAGTAACAACTTAGCCCATTCAGTAAAGTGGCCTGTTTGGTAACCCCAAGGCTTATACAAGTTTTGTGGGTCGTGCTGATTATAGGTCCAATCTACCTGCCAATCTTCGTTGTAATGCTCCCACAAAAGCCCATTGGTAGACGCAGTTTGTTGATTAACAATCGTATTCGCAATGCGCAGCGCTTGCTGCAAAAAAAGATCATCTTGCGTGGCTTCAAAAGCAGCAATAAGGGCTTCACATGCATGCATGTTAGCATTTTGACCGCGATAGCTGGACAATTTCCCAGACTCACTATGCACTTGGTCTGCAAACAAACCAAAATCTTCTTGCCAGAAAACCTGCTGCATTAACTGGTGTATTGATTTCAGTGCAGGCAAAGCAGATGTTATGCCTGCCTGATATGCATTGGCGTATGTGAGCATTAAAAATGCATAGCCATAACAATATTGATCGCAGTCTGTTACTTCACCGTTTTTTAGCTCCCAGTGGAAGCCTTGTGCATTTTTCCAAGTATGATTTTGCTCAATAAAATCTAGCCCATGCTGCACTGTCGCTAAGTGCTTAGCTTTTTGAACACGATTATCAGACAAAAGAGCGCCACGGCAAAAATTAACAACTAAGCGACAGCTGCTCACCAAATGATAGTGCGTGGGGTCTTTGTGGCCACCGTCTATATTTAAGCTGTGGTTAAAGCTCTGGTCAGGTTGCAGGCCGTGGCGTACATAAAAAGCTAATATAGATTGAATTTGCTGTTCTAAAAAGGCATTAGACAACCAACTATCTTTGACCTGACTACTCGCAGTGATCATGGTGCTTTACCTGCTATTCGCGTTTAAGGGCTAACGTTCACGTGATCAAAGTCACTGGCATTACGGCGCTCTGGCAGTTGATCTTTTTCAGGCCCCCACGCTAGGTTGACACGCTTGCCTCTTATTACTGCTGGGCGTTGCTGTATTTGTGTGGCCCAACGCGTTACATTGGTATAACTTGCAACATCTAAAAACTCTGCTGCACTATAGAGCTCGCCTAATACCAGAGCACCATACCAAGCAAAATTTGCGATGTCGGCGATAGTGTACTCATCGCCACACAGGTATTGATGGTGGGCTAGTTGCTTATCTAGCACATCTAGCTGGCGCTTCACTTCCATGGCATAACGGTTAATGGGATATTCTAATTTATCAGGTGCGTAAGCATAAAAGTGGCCAAAACCACCACCCAAAAAGGGTGCACTACCTATATTCCAAAAGAGCCAAGACAGGCATTCTGGGCGCTTAGCCAAACCCAATTCTGGCACAAACTGACCAAACTTTTCCGCTAAGTAGAGCATAATAGCACCCGACTCAAACACGCGTGTGGGCTGTGCGCTACTGTAATCTATTAATGCTGGGATTTTTGAATTGGGGTTAATATCTACAAACCCACTACTAAATTGAGCCCCTTCGATAATATTAATCAGCCACGCATCATACTCGGCATCTTTAAGTCCCAGCTGCACTAACTCCTCCAGTAAAATCGTCACTTTAGCGCCGTTAGGAGTGCCCAATGAATAAAGCTGCAAAGGGTGTTTGCCTTTAGGCAACTCTTTATCATGTGTGGCACCGGCTACAGGTCGATTGATGCTAGCAAAGTGGCCGCCACTTTGGGTATCTAATGTCCATACTTTGGGAGGGGTGTAAATGTCGCTCATGTTGAGTATCTCTGTGTGTAGTAAATAGCAAAGGTGATTATATTCATAGGCCTGTCAAAGCCTATAGCTATTTTTTAAAGTTGATTAGCTTGCCTACATTATAGGCACATTGGTCTAAGTTAAAAACCGCATTTTCAATAGCTTTGGGTAAATCACTCACACCTGGCATGATGCTAAAACACGCATCAATACCCGCCTCCACCATTAAGGTTTCGTCAACGTCTACACTGCCCACAATAGCCATCACGAAAAGGCCATGCTGCTTAGCGCGCTTTGCCACTCCTACTGGTGCTTTACCATTAAGGCTTTGGGAATCTAAACGGCCTTCACCGGTGATCACTAAATCAGCATCACTTAGATGGGCATCAAATTCAATGCGATCTAATACTAAGTCTATGCCAGGTTGAAATTGAGCTTTGGTGTATTGCATTAAACCAAATCCAGTGCCTCCTGCTGCACCTGCACCTGCATGGTCTCGGTGGACTAAACCTGTCGTGGCTTCGCTAACATTTGCAAAGTGTTCCAACGCCGCATCAAGCTGAGTAACCATTGAAGTGGTAGCCCCTTTTTGGGGGCCGTAAATGACACTAGCCCCTTTAGGGCCCAGTAAAGGATTGTCTACGTCACAGGCAACGGATATGGTGCATTCCATCAATCTAAGATCCAGCTGATCTGTATTAATGCTATGCACTTGGGCTAAAGCCGCACCGCCAAACCCAACAGGAGCACCAGATTCATCATTTAGCTGTAAACCCAAGGCTCTCAATAGACCAGTGCCTGCATCATTGGTGGCACTTCCACCTAGGCCTATAATAAAATCTCTCACGCCCAAATCCAGGGCTTTAAGCATAATTTCTCCAGTGCCATAGGTAGAGCTAACTAAAGGGTTACGATCTTTATGAGGGATGAGTCCAAGCCCAGAAGCTGCAGCAATATCAATCACTGCAGTGCCATGTTCATTCAAGGGCGGCAGCAAACCCCATTTAGCCACAACACGCTTACCCTGAAAATTGAGAAGTGAACTGACGCTAGTTTCAATAATACGGCCGTTAGTGGCCTCTACAAGAGCAGCAGCAGTGCCCTCTCCGCCGTCAGCTAAAGGCAAACATAACATTTGCGTATTTGGCATTGCTCGCTGTAGAGCAGACGCAATAGTCTGCGCTACAACCACAGCACTGAGGGTCTCTTTAAAAGAGTCTGGCGCTATGATTATCTTGCGCATATTAACTTTGCCTGTTGCTTTTATATTCACAAAAATATACACGTCAGCGCCAACATATTCCACTACTTCAACGATACCATCAAGCACACCTTCACCCACTTCAAAAACCTTGTTAATTTTTGGGTGAATACCGATGTAAAAAAAGCCTGCTATTGTTTGATATTTTTGAAGGGGTTTATGGAAGAATAATTTCGTAGCTTAAATATCTCGCTAGCGTATTAAATTATTAAAAAATATTATTGATATGAAATTATTATATTTACATATTAATATAAAGTTATAAATATTAATAAAAAACTATACTTATGATTATATTATTATTGCAAAAAAATATTAATTAGTAGAAATTAATAAATAGATATTTAATATCATTTTTTATACATATATAAAATCTGAAACCCCGGAAATAAAATGCTCCAATTCACACCCTACACTGTAGACAAAGAAGCCATAATAAACCCACATATTAGGGTGTCCAACATACTTGAACCCATTGATGAAAGCATTATATTCAGCTATCACCTAGGGGAATTTCCAGGTAGTGACCAAGGCATTATGCTGACGCTATATTACTTTGATGTGGATTCCTTAGGTGAGTTACTTTATATTAATTTTATGCGCTTACCAAAGTGGTTAATTCGCTACATTAAAGAAGGCAATAGCATTGAGATTGTCGATGACTTAAAGAATATATGCATAGATCTTCATCCTCAAAAAATGAATCACGCTTAGCCATCTAATTCATTAGATTATATTAGATGTCCTGGTTGACCATTTTTTCCTGCAAATTCCCTATTAACAACAACAGTGCCAGCAATAAAATCATGTATGGCGCGATTTCGTTTGTTTATCAATAAGAAAAAAGCTTCACTGAAAAGCCAAATTAGGTATCTGCTTGCTACCAAATCATACCAGGATGGATAAAGTGGTATCAGATATCCTAACCTCTCCATCCAATCCACTGCCACATAGGCTTGAGGACTAGCATCAGATAACGCGATAAAAAGAGCCGTCATAAACAAGGCTACAAAAGCCATATCTACAGATAAGCGCAATACAGCTTGCTTTAAGCCAATAGACGATCCATCAGGGTTGGTAACCTTAATTTTTAAAACCATTTTTCCTATAGTAGCGCCATAAAAGAAATTAAAATAAACGGCATACCCAAACGCTAATATAATAACGACAGCAAGGCCAAACACCGCGGCAGTAATAGATGAATTGAAAATAACGTAACAAAATAACACCATAGGTGCCAACATAATAAGATCTATAATCACCGCCAATGCACGGGGCCACAGTCCCGAAAAGACTTTATAGCTACCCGCATAATTGGTATTTTCAGTTGGTAAAAAATCCACTATTATTCCTTAAACCGCATCAACCCTAGGCCAGATAAAAAACTCACTTTACATTAGCCAACAATATATCAATAACCCGTATTACACAATAAATATAAGCAAATTAATAAACTAGAGTCCTGCTCTTTAAACAAATATTTTACCCGTAAGCTTTAAACAGTAAATTGATCGACATAAAGAAACAAACCGCTACAACAACAGGCTTAATAAGTGTGGAGCCGTTGTTCAAAATCATACGAGCCCCAAGCATTGCCCCAATAAACTGTCCAAACATCATAATAAAGCCAGCTACCCAATTAACATCGCCAAAAATAACAAAGTAAGATAGTGAAGAAATGTTGCTAACAAAATTTAAAATCTTTGCATTGGCCGTAGCTTTAGGCAAGCCATACCCTAGCAGCATTACAAAAGCTAAGGCCATGAAGCTACCTGTGCCAGGGCCAAAAAAGCCGTCATAAAACCCAAGGAATGGAGTAACAAATAGGGCAAATGAAACTACTTTAATTTTTTCTTGCCTATCTTCATCATTTATATTGGGCGAAAAGAGAAAATATAACCCCATGCATATCAGCAATATGGGTAACATTATAATAAGGTGTTGAGTGTTTATCTGCAGTAATAACCAGCTACCAAAAACAGAGCCTATAAACGTGGCAAGAATAGCCAGCCTCATTTGTTTAAGGTTGACAGTTTTTTTTCTAATGAAATAAAGTGATGCTGTTAGTGTGCCTACACTGCCTTGAAGCTTATTGGTAGCCAAAGCAGACACAGGAGAAAGGCCTGCCAATATTAATATTGGGATTGTGATTAGCCCACCACCGCCAGCTATCGCGTCTACCCAACCTGCTATTATTGCAACAACAAACAATAACGTCAGTATTTCAAACCCAAACTCCACTGAAGTGTTCCTTCTTTTAAAAAGATTTTCTAAAGCCATGCTATTAAACCACCTGCCACACTTAAAACCTATTAAAAACGAATGGGTTTGGGGCTAACATCATACTTAAAACTGATCTCAATTTACGGGGGGATTACAATTCGTTTAGGGATGACTCACATAATGTTCAAAAACGAGCTAGACCATGATATTGATTAACAAAGCCCCTCTATAGCAATAATAATTTTATCAACGTAGTATTTATAAATATCACCTAGGTGCCTTTAAATATTTGCTAAAACTTAGCCTGTAGGGAAAATTATAATGACTCAACCCATGTTTGCCTTATACCCAAGCCTCAAAGATAAAACAGTATTTGTCACAGGTGGGGCATCGGGTATAGGTGCAGAAATTGTCAGTAGCTTTGCCGCCCAAGGGGCAAAAGTTGGGTTTGTGGATTTAGATCACGCCAAAAGCAAAGCGCTAGCCAACACATCAGATAACATCTCCTATGAACTGTGTGACCTTACCGACATAAAAAGCCTACAAGCTGCTTTGGCAAAATTAGCCACCAAGCTTGGGCCTGCTACAGTGCTGGTTAATAATGCAGCCAACGATGACCGCCATAGCTGGCAAGACATTACTCCAGAGTATTGGGATGAGCGCTTGCAAACTAATCTACGACATCAGTTTTTTGCTATGCAGTGCGTAGCTCCAGGCATGATCACTGCAGGTGGCGGGTCTATCATTAACATGGGATCTAACAGTTGGCATGAAACAGGTGGTGGATTTCCAGCGTATGCAACGGCTAAAGCAGCCGTGCACGGACTGACCAGAACAATGGCTCGTGACTTAGGTGTACACCGTATCCGAGTTAATACTGTAGTGCCGGGTTGGATTATGACTGATAGGCAAAAACAACTGTGGGCCACTCCTGAAACACTAGAAAAACAGCGACAAAGGCAATGCTTACCCGACTTAATAGAGCCCGTTTATGTTGCAAGAATGGTTGTTTTTTTAGCCTCAGACGATTCGGCCATGTGTTCTGCCAATAACTATATGGTGGAAGCTGGGTCTATATAAAACAGCTGATATCCATCATTTTAGCCTGTGTGATCGATGCTTAACCACATGTTCAATGTAAGTCACCAAATTCTGTCAACGCGTAAAGGGCCTCCTCAGCTTTGGCTGATTGCACAAAGATATGATCATGATAATAGGCTGCAATAACGTTGGCACTAATGCCTTTATCCGCTAGTTTTTTGGATACAGCCGCTGTTAACCCCACAGCTTCTAAGCTTGAATGCACCGTTAAGGTAATTTGACGAAATGAACCTTCAAACTTCAAGCCTGCCCCTTGCGCTAAACTTTTTTCCAAAACTAAAGTTAGGCCTTCCTGCTCTGTAAATGTGGCTAATGGACTAAGCGAAATATAGTCCGCTAATCTGCCAGAAACAGTACAAAACACAAACTCCTGTGCTAATAACTTTGGTTCCATTGAGCTTAAAAGCTCATCTAACTCTGTAATTCCTGACATCTTTCTAATCTCTGTCTTACTTATACTTTACTTAATAGACATATAGTCTTAAAGCCTATCAGAATCTTTATCTATCAGCCTATTAACCTATCAATCTAAGGCACAGCAAGAACCGCACAATTACACAGATCATCACTTTCAAATGCCGTTAAATCACCCGCTTTAAGCCCAGGTACCGGGAATAAACGCACTGTAAGTGGTTTATTCAGCCGATAGGCCATGGTTCCTGTATCTCTCATGAGTGCTGAAATTTTTTCTGCAGGCGTATTGCCAGGTATAGGCACCGTGTCTAGCCCAATGCCGCAAACAGCGCTATAGGTTAATAAAGAACGTATATCAAACTGCGCATCAATACTGCCCTCAGCAAGCCCTGTGTCCTCTGTTAGCGCAAGCATTAAACCAGAAAAGCCTACAAGGTCAACATCTTTAATAGATTTGAATACTTTAGTCAGTAGTGAAGACACCTCCACAGTGCCTGCTGCTCCAAAATACTCAACACCCATTAGTGTGTATAGCTGCGTCATGCTTGCGCAATCTTTAGACGGCGCAGCAGAGCTATCAAAACCAGAAAAGGCATAAGACTTGTCACAATTTTCAGTTTCAATAATATGATTAATAGCTGAAATGTGATGTTGTAGCGCACCACTCATGCCCTCGTAGTAGTCTTTAAATCGCTCGTTGTGATTCTTATGGGGCGTCTGATTACATTCTTTAAGTGCATCAACTAGAAGGTCAGGCGTCTCTAAGCCAATCACAAACCGATTACCTAGCTCCTTGTGGTGGTAACTTGCAGGAAAGTAGGGAATGAGAGGATCACAATTAAAATTAACCGTAAAATTAAAATTACCCTCACCTCTAGGTGTGATCACGCTAATGTGCTGAACAGCTTTTACGCAGTGTTCAATGAGACTGTTATCTAAAACCCCATGCTCATCAAGCTTAACATTGACACATACATTGCATAAATCACCAAACTCCTTGATTAGCTCGGGTAGAAGCTCTATTTCTTCTTTAGATCTAGCTTCACCAATCGCAAATCTAACTCTCATACCCAAGTCACTAGATTCTGTTAACAAGGCACTTAAGTAACTTAAGTCTGTTCTAGCGCTTTCTAAATTTTGAGTATTTAAATATTCACCAAAAGGGTTAGTGACGATTCTTATAGACTGAACGGTATAACCTTTCACACTGAACTTTGACGTCAAATTTAAACAAAATTGCGACGCTTTTTTTATTTCATCTTTCCAAGTGGCTTTATTTTTATCCAAAGAAATAAACGTAGTGATGGTGCGGATTTTACAAAGGGTTTTATCTTTATAGGTCATATCTATTCCTGCTGTGATGAGGGAAAACTATACCATTGCTGGCAGAAGCCCTCATCACTCTATATAAGGTTCAATCAACTGAACATCCATAGCATAGGCCGACTGCACATCCACACCATTAGCTACTCCCGATTCTGTGAGCTCGCTTTGTGAACGTGTGGTGCTAAGTGTGCCTGTAATCCACACTGGTAAATATATGCTTTCAAACTTAGTACCTGTTTTTAGTTTGCCATAAATGATCTGATTAGCAGGTGGAGGTGGCGTGTGTGTGCATGCGCCAAAATAAGGCACAAGTAAAAATTCCTTAAGCAAGGTGTCACTAAACTCTAGTGGTAGCACAAAGCCTGGTATTCTTACCTGCTGCCCATCAAAGGCTTCCACCACAGGTGCAGCATCAAACATGGCTTGTACACTTTGCTCTAAAATCACCAGCTCGGCTTCAGAAAGGGCGTAATATTCTTCATCCGTCATGTCTTCAAAGGCTTGGTTTGGATTCCAGTCTTGAGGAATTAATACCTCCCAATCTATTTCAGTTATGTCAGCTGCGAAGGCTTTGCTACCTATAAAACAAGACAGCACTATAGTAAGTGCCCAGACGAGCAAGAAGTGGCTATAGGTAACATTAATATTTTTCATCAAATTCTTCTATGTTATGAGCGAATAGACATGCCATCTGCTAAAGAGTTTTTATAAGCACGATAAGCAGGCACTAAGCCTACAATAAGGCTAGCTATTAGTAGCACACACACCATGCCAAGCTCTCTAATATTGGGCGCAGTGACGGGGATAAATAAGCCGTAGGTTTTTTCTATTATAGGCTGGGCAAACCAGATGCCAAAGTAGAGCAACGCCAAACCTAATAAAATACCAACCACAGTTAATAATACTGTTTCTGTAATGAGCAACCCCATAATATGCCAATGACTAGCCCCTACTGAGCGTAAAATAGCCACTTCGCGCCTGCGTTCATTAAGCCCTGCAAGTGAGACAGCCAACATGCCTGTGAGTGCCGCTAAAACCACAAACATAGAAATAATCAGTAGTGCTTTTTCTGCTACAGACATCAAATCCCAAAGCTCATAAAGGGCAATGCCGGGAAAAATAGCTAATAACGGCTCAGCCTTATATTCATTGATATAGCGCTGCATTTTGAATGAGGCTATTTTACTGTCTAGCCCTACCAAAAATGCAGTAATGGACTCAGGTTGCAAGTTGGCTTCGGTAAGCGCTTTACTTGCCTTGCGCTTTTTGACAGCGCCCTGCCAGTTGACATGCATTGCTTCTATGCCTGCTAAGCTTACATGGAGAGTTCGATCTACGGGGGTGCCAGTGTGCTTTAAAATACCACTGATAATAAATGGCTTATCTTTATGTTGGGCAAAGCTTGCACTGCCAGTGCCATGAGAAACGATTACTTGGTCACCAATGGCATAATTTAACGCATTGGCTACTTCTGCCCCAATCACAGCATCAAACACACCTTCAAACTGCTTGCCAGAAGCAAATTCAAGCGTTCGTTTTTCTCCATATTGGTAAACAGAAAAATAATCTCTGCTTGTACCCATCACCCTAAAGCCTCGATGTGAATCACCTAGAGAAATAGGAATAGTCCATTTCACTCCTTTTTGCTGGGCTATATCTTGATAACTTTTAAAACTAATATTGTTGGTGGCGTCACCAATACGAAACACAGAATAGAGCAACAGCTGAATAGACCCGCTGCGGGCACCTACTATTAAATCTGTACCCGATATTGTATTTGCAAAGCTACTTTGTGCATTCACTCGCACTTTTTCCACCCCTAGCAGAAGGGCCACACTCATAGCGATAGAAAAAATCGTGAGTATGGCTGTGGAGCGCCTACTGATAAGGCTCTTTTTGGCTAATAGTCTAAGTTTCATAGCGCTAACTCTAAGTGTGGATTGATCAGTGACATATCTACTACTGAATCAAACAAGTGTTGATGAGTTGGATCATGGCTTACATAAAGTAATGTAGAGCCACTTTGCTTTATTTCATCAAACAAAAGAGCCATAAATGCCTCCCTAGCATCATAGTCTAAGGATGAGGTAGGCTCGTCTGCAATAATTAGCTGAGGCTGGCCAATCAAGGCTCTGGCAGCGGCCACACGTTGCTGCTGTCCCACACTTAGCTCACTTGTAGTGCGGTGAAAGCTAGACTTACCTTTAGGGTACAATCGGTTTAACAAGTATGTGGCTTCTTCTAACACGCTACCCGAACGTTTAATTGCATTATCACGCCTTAACTTTGAGAAACGGCACGGCAATATCACATTTTCTAATATGGATAGGTAAGGAATCAAATTAAATTGCTGAAAAATAAAACCTATGTGATCAGCACGCACCCTGTCTTTTTGTAACCCTTTAAGCTGACAAAAATCATGTCCTACAATGTTTACCTGCCCATGCTGGGGCGTGACAATGCCACCGATAATATTTAACAATGTAGACTTTCCAGAACCAGAAGCCCCACGCAAAAAAACATGCTTATGCTTTTCTACCTGTAAGTGCGCAGATTTAATCGCTGGCTGTGCTTTGGCATGCCAAGCAAAATCTACGTCTTGTAGGTCTATTAAGGTAGGTTTAAGGACAGGTTCAATCATCAGTAGGCTAATTCAATCAAGGTATTATTGGCATTTAACTCTTGCTTAACTTGTCCACCAGCATAAATCATCTGCACATCTAGGTCTGCAATAGCTGGAAAAAACTCAAACAAGTTAACTTCAATAGCAGTTAAATTATTAAGCTGCTTACACGTTAATTCATACTCTGCGATAAACTCTGCATGTTCACTTGAAGGGGTTTCATCATGCTCTTCTTCATGCCCTTCATGATCATCATGCTCTTCATGATCGTCATGCTCTTCATGATCATCATGCTCTTCTTCATGTTCAGTTAGCCAGTTGGCAGATGCCTTTACTGTTTGGCAAGATACATTACCTACTAGGCTAAACATGTCATTCACATTAGACAAGGAGTCTTCGGCCTGCTTAATTAATAACAGTTGTTGCTTATCATCAGTAGCATATTCAAAGCCCACGATATTCACAGCAGGTGAATGAAAACTCATTTGAATAGTATCAGTATCTATTACGATGTCTAGATTAGCACTGCCGTGCTCATGCGCATCTAGCTCAATCGCTATTGCATGGTGAGCAGGTAAGGTGAGCATAAGGCAAGTAAGCATGGTGTTTATTGAGTTGGACGATTTCATTAGTATTTCCTAGATATGTTATAACATAACAATAATGTTAGCATGGAAAAAATGATAAATAAACATTTCTTTGTGATGGTGTTGCGCTCATTGCCCATCCAAGCCATTAAAAACCACGACAATTGGTCTTTAGTGCTGTCGAAAATGTTATAAAAAAAATCCACCAGTTGCCTAACACCTTTCTCGTGGCCAATGGTTTTGTAGGTGCCTTCAGGCATGCCGTATACGGGTTTAGATGGTAGGATAATCGCTCATATTATAAGTATTTCAAGGCGTACTCTGTGATTTTAAAACACAAAAAGCCAACTAAACACTTAAGTTTAAGTTGGCTTTTTGTGTTTTATTTTTCATTTTAGTTTTAAAAAACTTCAATGATATCAATCAACTAATGTGTCTACCTTCTCCCATGTGTTATCGGATGTAAATTTAAAACTCCCTCTAAATGTCATTTGTGGCCACTGATGAGGTTCAATAATACTAAGAAATGATCTATCGTTTTTAATGTATAAACTGTAGATTTTACCCACTACAGGGATAAAGCTGTAAGACGCCTCGTAAACTAGTTGTGTATCTTCGGCTAGTTTTACCAGCTTAAAATACTCCTCCTTCAGTTCGTCAAATTTTGTCTCAAAAAAATGTGTAGCAGTAACCCCACGCTCTTTTTTATGTTGAAGTACATCTGGAATAGTAAATGCTGGTGCTCCAATATTAGTCGGATATGGCAGCGTAGCTGCAAAGTCTGTTACGTTGTCTGGCTTCTTCATTCATTATCTCTTTAAACGAGCACATGAGGCATTGAGGGTAAATATAAATCAAAACCCAAGCACAAGCCTGTGCCTTTAGTTTTGGCCTTACAATATCGTTTTAGTTACATGTGGAATAGTGTATTTAATGTTTTATCAGACGCTAATATCGGTAACATCCAAAAACTGCACACCTGAAATTTTCCAACCGTTTGATGTTTGCATTAGAAAATACCTCACATAGTGTGCAGTGCCGGCCGCGTCTAATATTTGAACATCTTGAGTGCGCCCTTGAGAGGTTTGTGTGTGTTCTAAAAATGCCACACCTGCTGATTTCCATATCATTGGATAACTAAGCTGAACCATTTTACCAAAAAGTTGTGCAGTTCTAAATATAGATCGTATCGAAGGGCTGGCATAAGTATACGCCCTGCTCACATCGTCATCTGCAAACGCTTGGAGCTGACTATTAATAGTAGCTTGCACCTCTTCTTTTTCAGAAGCAGCAACCGGCAGGCAAAGCAGCAGTAATACCAAAATACTTGCAAGATAGCGCATCGCAAATAGGTCGGTAGGGATAGTTAGGATAGTTGCTTTTTTAGTATTCATTAGTCAATTATTGTTTAAACGCGCTAAATTTGCAATATCAGTGATTAAAGTAACCCACCAAGCCTTGGTGAGGGTCAACTCTATCGAACAGCTCCAAAGGCTCACAGGCAGGTGGCAACACTTTGCAAAAAGCCCACCACACCTTAGAATCTAAAAAAACCATTAAATGCTTAAGTTATAACTGGCTGATACAAACTTAAAAAGATCACTTACTCATTTGTTTAAGCTTTAACAGTGTTTTTAATATGCTGCTTTAATTGCATGACAACCTTAGTTTTTGGATTATCTTTTCTCATCAACATACCTAAAACCCGTGGTTTTGGGTTATTTGGAAGGGGGATTTTCCTTAAATTAGAAAAAACAGGGTCAGATTTACAAAGGTCTGGAGCGACTGAAACACCAAGACCATGCGCCACCATACTACCCAATGTTTCCATAGAGTCCATGACCATGGATTCCTTGACCATTATTTTGTTTTTTGTGAGCCAATAATCAGCTAATAAGCCCACAGAGGTTCGCTGTGCCAATCTAATATAAGGTTGGCTTTGTAAAATACTGATGGGGTCTTGACCTTTGAAACTATTGGAGGTCAATAGCACAAGGGGCTCTTCGACAAGAGTCTCCCACTGAAGGCTTTGTTCTATTCTTTGTGGTTTACTTAATATTACTAAATCGATATAGCCATTTAATACGTGGTCATACAAGTCTGTGGACATGCCTGGAATAATTCGAACTTTGGTATTAGTCACATCTTTCATCATACTTTTAACTGATAAAGGCACCAGTGCCAATATAGCCGAAGGAACTGAACCCAAACTAATGGTACCAGAAAAATTATCACCAGCATCAAGCCTACTGAACAACCTGTCATAGTTCTCAATCACTTTGTGTGCTTCTTTTGCAAATGTCAGACCGTCCGCGTTAAGACTAGGCCTATATCCATTACGATCAAACAATGGTGTTTGTATTGACTCCTCCAATAACTTCATTTGCTGCCCTACAGCTGCTTTAGTAATAAACAGCTTATCTGCAGCAGCAGAAAAGCTACCGCTTTCTTGAAAGGCTAAAAGTGACCTTAATTGTTTGATGGACATAATGGCACCAACTGTTTGAGGATCAGAGTGAATATTAAGATTATATTAACGCAATGGTAAATATAAACTTTACTAATAGTAAACTAAATATGGCTTGTATTAATATTTACTTTACAAGACTATGAAATAAGTGACAATTAAGTTTTAAAAATTTGAATAAGGTGACCAACCTTATACGCAAAATAGCAAAAGCTTTGTTGTCATCAGCATCAATGCATGCGAATACTTCAGTCTTGAATTTAAAAGTTTATATTTAGGCTGTATTAGCTAAACTTTAAGGATAATAAAAATAATGCTTATTAAAAAAATTGCTAAACACACTGCAATGCTAACTATGGCAGCAGCAGTATCCATGTCTGCAAGCAGCACTTACGCAGACTCAGTCAATTACATCATCCCCTTTGGCCCTGGTGGAGAATCTGATATCTCTGCCCGTATACAACAATCATTTTATAAAGAAAAATTTGGTGACGACTTAGTTATCTCATATAAGCCTGGTGGCGGTGGTGCAGCTGGTTGGGCATCCTTAAACGGCCTCAATGGAGACGGGCAAACTATTATGGGAGTTAACTTACCTCATATTGTCATTAAACCTGCTCAAAAGGATGTCGGATTTACTACTGATGGAATTCATACTTTTTACATGTTCCATTACACCCCAGATGCCATTGTAGTTGTAGCAGATAGCCCATACCAAACCCTGCAAGACCTGATCGATGACGCTAAGTCGAAGCCAGGTGGTGTGGTGATGTCTGGTTCGGGCAAAGCTTCAGCTAATAATCTAGCACAAATTAAATTTGATAAGATGGCTGACATTAATACAACGTATGTTTCTTTTAAAGGAACAGGCGCATCAACTGCAGCCTTATTAGGTGAACAGGTAACTGCTCAATGGGGCTACACTTCCGTTGGGGCTAAGCAAGGAAGCGCAGTGCGTATGCTTGCTGTAGCGATGGAAGATCGTCATCCATTGTTTCCTAATGTTCCTACATTTAAGGAGCTAGGATTTGACATGGTGGGCGGTGCATACCGAGGTATCGCTTTACCCAGCTCAGCCAGTGCTGAAACCGTTACTACCTGGTCAAACAGAATTGGTGAAATTAATGCTGACCCTGCATTCCGTCAAAAAATGATTAACGGTGGATTTGCACTCCTTGATATAGATGCTAGCCAAATGGCAGAATTTATGAAAGAACGCAGCACAGAGTACCTTATGGATGCTCGTGCAGCAGGCCTAATTAAGTAACTAATTAGTAACAAGGAGGTATAAATCATGGATTTCGGCAACTTTTTAGCTGCATTAACACCCTTGAACCTAGCCGTTGCTATGTTTGGCGTAGTTGCTGGAACCCTAATTGGTTCTATACCTGGACTGACTGCTACCATGGCCGTGGCAGTCTTAGTCCCAATTTCATTCGGTATGGCTCCAGAAACAGCGCTGATTTTGTTAGGCGCTATTTATACTGGTGCCATTTATGGTGGCGCATATGCTGCTATTTTACTGAATACTCCTGGCACACCTTCAGCTATTGCTACGACCTTTGACGGTTATCCACTAGCAAAGCGTGGCAAAGGAGATTTGGCAGTTGCCATCGCTTGTTTTTCGTCCGTATTTGGTGGTTTAGTAGGTGCTTTTGCGCTGCTTTTTCTTGCTCCCCCACTGGCCTCTGTCGCTTTGGCATTTGGACCAGTAGAGTATTTTTGGTTATCTATTTTTGGACTTTCTCTAATTGCTTCCCTGTCTCAAGGTAACCTAATGATGGGCCTAGCAGGCGGTGCTTTAGGTATGATTATGTCGACGGTAGGAGTGGCAGAAATTTCAGCTGACATCCGCCTGACTTTTGGTAGTCAAACCATGATTTCAGGGTTTGAAGTAGTGGGTGCAATGATAGGGCTTTACTGCATTCCTGTGCTCATAGACATGTGCTCTACAGGAGAGAAACATCTAAAAATAACGGGTGAAGTGGCTAAGATGCCAATTCTTAGCGCAGCACGCATTACCTTTAATTCAAAGTTCAATTTAATTCGGTCTTCCATTATTGGCACACTGGTTGGTATCTTGCCAGGTGCTGGAGGCTCGGTAGCTGGCTTGGTAGCGTATACCGAAGCAAAACGCACCGCCAAACCTCACCAACGGTTTGGTGAAGGTGAACCCGATGGAATTATTGCAACTGAATCTGCAAATAATGCCACAGTGGGTGGCGGGTTTATACCTACCTTGGTATTAGGTATCCCTGGCACTCCACCGGATGCAGTGATCTTGGGAGCGCTTATGGTTCAGGGTGTGCGGACTGGGCCAGAATTATTTCAGTCAAATGGTTCTATTGTTTACACCTTTATTTATGGTCTATTGATTGCCACTATACTCATGCTACCTATTGGCCTAATTATTGGCCGCTATGCATATAAATCTATTGTTACTATCCCTAAAGCAGTATTGGTTCCCACTGTTGGATTCATGACCATCATAGGCACTTATGCAATCAGAAACAGTATCTCTGATGTTGTTGTCATGCTGTGCTTGGGAGTGTTCGGCTGGCTTATTTCGAAATATGGCTTTTCGGCATCGCCAATTGTGCTTGGCTTGATTCTTGGCCCCATAGCAGAACAAGGGTTTGTTCAGGCGTGGACTATTGGTGCGGCAGTCAATAATTTGCCTGGCATGTTCTTTGGACGGCCCTTATCACAGGCGATTATCGCATTCACATTAATTTCGTTGGTATTACCTTGGTATTTAAGTAGAAAAACACAAAATAAGGCGGACGCTTAAGATGATTGAATCAGATGTAAAAGCATCCTCAGTGAACCCCGTAGATAGTGGCAGTAGGTTAGGTTCCATTCTAGTGGCAAGTTTGCTTATTATAATTGGCGTCATTACTTTATATGATGCTGCAAGTTATACAGACGTAGATTCCAAAGTATTTCCTCAAACATCAGCTATTGCATTAATCCTATTTTCTACCTTGGCTATAGGCAAACAAATCATACAGCCTACAGTGGTTTCAGGGATTGAGCTTGGCTCTTGGTGGCGAAGGATCGTTTTAGTCTCTAGCATGCTCCTATCCTGTGCATTAATGCCGTATACCGGGCTATTGATTGCTTGTGTCCTGACATTTGTACTGGGTTTAATTGCGTCTATGCATGATTCTTGGACTAACAGAAAGGCCATCGTTTACTTTCTTTCTGGGCTATCAATAATAGTGTGCTTTTACGTACTGTTTAAATTTGTACTTCATGTGCCACTCCCCTAAGGAGATTTCACTCCACTGTTTTTCGATGGGTTGTTGATGCAGTAATGATGTATGACCCAATGCCAGATTCACCAAGCTGTAACAATAATATGACCAACCCTGCTATCTACCATGCTGAGTTAATCAACTTTCACACTGAGCTGACACAGATGCTAGATGGTGAGTGTGATTTTTCTGCAACAGGTGTTGCATTATATACCTCAGACGCTTCCAACTATCGCCAAATACCACTAGGTGTCGTATACCCTAAATCGGTTGATGACCTTGTTAACACCATAACACTGTGTCAAACATTCGGCCTGCCTGTGCTAATGCGTGGTGGTGGCACCTCTCAAAATGGTCAGGGAGTTAATGAGGCTGTGGTTGTAGACTGCTCTCGCTACCTCACTCGAGTCTCAGAAATTGATGTTGAAAACCAAACCGCGCTAGTAGACCCTGGTGTGATCTGTGACGAGCTAAAACAACAGGCAGAAGTTTACGGCCTGACATTTGGGCCTGACCCTGGCACTCACAGTCGCTGTACTTTAGGCGGAATGATTGGTAATAATTCTTGTGGACCGCATTCTATGCTCGCAGGAAAAACAGTCGAAAACGTCATAGAACTTGAAATACTCACCTCAGATGGTGCTCGATTCTGGGTTGGCCCAACAACAGGTGTAGAGCTTGAAAACATCATTACTGGACATGACCGCAGGGCTATAATCTATCGTGAGCTGCTATCAATCCGTGATGACTACCAGGAGCTTATTCGACAACGATATCCCGATATAAAGCGCAGAGTGTCAGGTTATAACCTAGACCAGCTTTTACCCGAAAATAACTTCAACGTGGCGCGCGCTTTGGTAGGTACAGAAGGAACCTGCGTCACCATATTGCAAGCGCGTGTCAAACTCATCCAAAATCCAGTCCACACTCGTTTAATAGTGCTTGGTTTTGAAGATATATTTGCTGCTGCGGACAGTGTGCCTGAAATTCTGCCATTTTATCCGATTGCAATGGAGGGTTTAGACTGGGGCATTATTGGTGACTTAATAGACCGTAACCTTAAAAAGGTTGAAATCGCTTTGTTACCTCAAGGTCGCGCATGGTTGATGGTTGAGCTGTGCGCAGACAGCCCCGAACATCTAGATCATTTGTGCAGTAAGTTTGAAGCTACAATGCAAGAATCAAAGCGTGTGAAGTCGGTATTACAAGTCAAAAGTTCTGCCCACACTGCTGCAATATGGAGTATTCGTGAGCAAGGTGCATCAGCAACGGCAATGGGGCTCAATCCAGGTGATCCAGACCCAGTGGTTGGTTGGGAAGACACCGCTGTAGATCCACAACAGCTGGGTGACTATCTACGTGAATTTAGCGCATTAATCCAACGTTATGGGTATACCAGCAGTCTATATGGCCATTTTGGTGATGGCTGTATCCATGCCCGAATAACCTTCGATACCCGCACAGCCAAAGGCATTAGCAAGTGGCGCAAGTTTAGTGTTGAAATTGCGCAGCTAGTCGTGCAATTTGGTGGATCACTGTCTGGTGAACATGGGGATGGCCAGGCTAAAGCTGAATTTTTACCCATTATGTTTGGGCCAGAATTGATGCATGCTTTTGGGAGATTTAAAAAAATCTGGGACCCAGAGCAACGCATGAACCCAGGTAAGCTTATAGATGCTTACAAGATGGACGAAAACCTCCGCTACGGTGCCGACTATAAGCTACCACTGATACCAACTGTATTGCATTTTAAAGACGATGTGGGTGGCTTCTCTCGCGCCACTGAACGCTGCATTGGCATGGGCAAGTGTCGTTCTCAAAGTGGTGCAATGTGCCCTAGCTATCAGGTAACCCAGGAAGAGCGCTATTCCACTCGTGGTAGGGCTCACTTGCTTCATGAGATGGTGCGAGGTGAAGTGATTCAGGATGGCTGGGCTAACAAGGATATTGCCGATTCATTTGAGCATTGCCTGTCATGCAAGGCCTGTAAGACGGAATGCCCAACGCAGGTGGATATTGCAACCTACAAGGCAGAGTTTATGTCTGCCCATTATGCCAACAAGCGGCGACCACTGCACCACTACCCCTTAGCTTATATTGGTAATTTACTGCCTAAGCTTTCCAGAGTTTCTGGTGTGGTGAATATACTGCAATCGGGATTTGCAGGTAAGCTGACAAAAATATTTTTGGGTTTGAGTGATGAAAAGGGTTTGCCCAAGCTTGCCGATCAATCCTTTACTAACTGGGCTAAAAAACATGCGGACCACCAGGATCATGCATTTGACTGGTTTGGTGAAAAGAGTCAGCCCACTGTTGTCCTTTGGGCAGATAGTGTGAATAACCATTATCGTCCCCAATTATTAAAAAGTGCAGTTAATGTATTACTTAAAAGTGGCCACCAAGTGGCTGTGGCAAGGCAACATTTTTGTTGTGGGCGGCCATTATATGAATATGGTTTTTTAGCTCAAGCATTAAAGCAATTGGCTTTAATTCTAGAGGGATTTCACTCTAGCTTGCCAGCCAAATGTTCGGTGGTAGTGCTTGAGCCTTCGTGTTTATCAGTGTTTAAAGATGAACTCTTAAACGCTTTTCCTGACGATGCGCGGGCAATTGATTTAAGTAACAGGGCCAAAACATTGGCCAGATATCTCAGTGATGAATCTATTGCCCTATCAAAACAATTAGATAGTGGGATGTTGCACCTTCACTGCCATGATAAGTCTTTAGGCATGTCATCACATGAAAGAGAGTGGATGCAGCGTTGTTTTAAAGACCTAAAAGAACCTGAAAGTGGCTGTTGCGGCATGGCAGGAACCTATGGATTAAAGAAGAAGACAATGTCTATTGGGCAACGTTTATTTGAACGACGCCTAAAACCTGCAATTAATAATGCTACAGATGGCACAGTGTTGGTTACTAATGGGTTTAGCTGTTTTGAACAGATGTCTGATGGGCATGCCAAGCGCTGCGTTTTACACCCTGTTGAAGTCATTGAAATCTGTTTGTAGTCATACTAATTACGCAGTTTCAGTGCAAAAAGATGTAGCGAACTGCTCCGAATCCCACGACACTAAAAGTAAATTTTAAATTTACCTTTAGTCAAAAAAATATAGATTGAATTAAATTCTACTATACCTGATTATAATTCATAAATAACTTTGGAGGTGAGCATGCAGTTGGACAAAATCGTTATCGATGCATTTGAAAAGAACAAAATTGAACTAGTCACTACGGTGCCCTGTAAACAGTTGAGTGGTGTAATAGCTGAACTAGAAGCACGCGAAAGTATGACGCATATTCCAGCCAACAAAGAAGAC
>Ga0115547_1000633_pt1 | contig 22433 bp, 24 predicted proteins | sample COGITO_mtgs_1004_3_FD_87185 | JGI IMG/M metagenome (GOLD analysis project Ga0115547, IMG submission 87185) | Pelagic marine microbial communities from North Sea - COGITO_mtgs_100420 | ecosystem: Environmental > Aquatic > Marine > Epipelagic | place: Germany:Helgoland, sampling site Kabeltonne...
CATTTTGATATTCTGGATTAAAACAAACATATACTATATTTTGGGGCGATTCAGTCATATCGTATTTATTTACAAATTGTAATTGATTATCTATCACAAATATTGTGTAATTTGAACATTCTTTATTGTTTCCAACATTTAAATATGGATTATCTAATGCCCATGTTTTCGAGTCTATCAAAATTCCATTACAATTACTTCGTAATGTATGGTTATCTTTTTGCGCCTCTTCATTAAAAATTGATAATTTATCTGTATTTATTGATCTATAAACATTATTCATGTACATTGCTATATTTCCAGTGAAGAATGGTGATCGTGTTTCACAATAATGTATATAATATTTTAGGCTTTCTCTGATTTTATCGTTTAGTATTCCAACTGTAACGTTTATATTATTGTCGGTTAATAATTTGTATGCCTTTTCATATCCTGTTGGGTCTGGGTTATATATACCTATATAAACATGTGTAGGCCGGTATTTTAATAATAAACCTATGTCTGATGGATATGGTTCAACTGTAATATATACATTATTTATGATGGGTGCTGTTGTTGTGATTGGTGCGATTTTTATCGAATTGAATGCATTCTCTATTGCATGTGCTCGACCATAATATTCGTGGGAGCCAATTCCTATTATTTCATTATTTGAATTTGTTATTATACATCCAGTATGAGGGTTGGGCAATGTTGCCCCTTTATATTGTTCTGATATTTCTAATGCATAATTCATGAATTCTTTATGCATTTGTTTATTTAACATCTATAATTTATATTCAACATATATCTATTATAATTTTGATAATAAATAATATTAAACAGTTTTGATTAATATTATTTATTATATTTATTGTATTAAATGACAGACGGAGTAGATAATGAATTTGATATGGAATCTATAAAAACGGATCTGGATCGCGATGGATATGTAGTAATACCCGATGTTTTTAATAAAGCCGAAGTATGTGAATATATTAATGAATTTAATCTATGGTTAATCCGTGTTAAAGATTTAGAAGCTTTGCACGAATGTATTGATTTTCATGGAATATTTAAACATCATGAGGTTGCACATCAGCGGTTTGCATGGTTAGCGCGAACTAATCCGAAGATTACCGGCATATTTAAATCTTTGTGGGATACAGATGAATTGGTAGCGTCATTCGATGGATGTTGTTATTATAGTTATGATCATGTTGGAGAACCATCCTATTGGACTCATACTGATCAATCATCCATGAAAAAAGGCAAACATTGTCTTCAATCATTTATCAGTTTAACAGACAATGTAGAAAGAACATTAATTGTATATCGAGGGAGCCATAAATTACACGAAGAATATTTTAAAGAATATGAAATTGAGAATCCTAGTGATTGGAATATTATTAACGAAGAATATATTGAACGACTTGAAGATACGAAAGAATATTTGGAAATTAAGAAGGGATCATTGGTTGTATGGGATTCTAGAACGTTTCATCAAAATACTTGTGGAACGCCCACATGCTGTGAAGAGAGATTGGTACAATATTTATGTTATCTACCAAAACAAAATGAATTGAATGATGAATATACGCAAAATCAACGGAAATACTTTTTTAATAATAGGCGAACTACCAATCATTGGCCATATCCTATGACTGGTGTGCCTCGACAACCAAATACATATAATCATTATTTCAATGATAATATTTATATTGATTATGAGAATTTACCTGTTCCGATAGTAGACGATTTAATGGAAAAAATAGAAGAGTTAATGTAAATGCGGTGATTGAAGATTTGGATGATGGATATAATTTGGGTGATAGATATAATTATATATATATATATATATATATATATATATATATGACATATAAAAAGAAAAAATTGAAAAAGAAAAAATTGACAAAAAAAACTTTAAAAAATATAAAAGGAAAAATGATTAAAAAAATACCCCATAAATATGCTGGAGCACCTCATCAAAAATCAAGTAAATCTATACGTCCATCGTCAAAAAAATCTATACGTCCATCGTCAAAAAAATCTATACGTCCATCTATATATAAATCTTCGATTCAAAAAATTACATCGGTAAAAAGTATTGATATACAATTTCAAAATCTCATTGACTTTTTAGGGGGGCCTGTTTTATTAACTGAGTTTTCGAACTTTCTTGGAAGGGTGGATTGTGATATGTGCGATATTTTCCCGGAAAAAATTCGCGGATTTAGACCAAGTGAACATGCACCGTGCTTAGCATTTGATGGGGTTCATTGGAAAGGGTATGATATTAAAGATAAAAAACTCATTACTTATGATTCGTATACATCTAAAGTACAATTAACAGGTACTAATAATTTTTGTCAAAGTTTTGCATGTTATTTATGGTCTAATAAAGGCGATCTTAAAGAGTTAATACCTGGTAAATACGCTAAAAATATCCAATGTATAAGTCGAAAATGGTTAGATTATTTTAAACAAGCAAATAAAAAATTACTAAATACAGAAATTACAAACGCGAATGATGAATTGACAGATAGTGATCCTGATTACAATACATTTACTTTAACTGATATCAAATCAACATTAACAAAATTAGTTAATGACGATAATTTTGCGGGTGAATTAGCAACTAGTAAAGAAGATATATTCTAAATGCTTTTGATGGATATTTAGACATGTGGATAATCTATGTTCACTTCTTCCTCTATTAAATAATTTGTGACATTATTATTATCACCAATTAATACGTATTTTTTAAAACATTCACAACAATAAGGACTGCATATCTGGTATTGCTTCTTATTAATAGTTGCATTCGTTATATTTAAAGCGCTCTGATGCGAATGTATATATCGCCGATAACCGATATTGTATACATCTTCATAAATATCCCATGTATCATAGTAACAATCAATATTTACACACGCAATCGTCGGATTATAGTTGGAAAATACTCCATACAACATTAATTTTCTCAGTGCAAAGCTGGTAATTGCTTGATCAAAATATTTGCCTGTTTTTTTGAGATTTAATAAATCTTCATAATCGTTGCAATAGGTTTGGATATGCCGAACGATGTCGTCAGGGAGAGAATCCATTCGGGATTGTTTGCTTTGTTCAGGCTGACTATTATATATGCCAAACTATTATTCAATTTTTTATATACTATACATAAAAAATTGAAGAGTTGATAGATATTTGAATCTGTTACATCATAGGAAATTTAGAGAGATTTGGCACACATTGTATATAATATGCGATTAACGAAATACATACCAAATGCAATAACTAATTGATGAATTAATACTGATACATGTCTCATTTTATCATTGTCTTTCTCTCTAAAAAAATTAATGAAAAACATTAAAACTGAAGATACCATAAGTATTAATCCTAAAATCCCCAAATAATAGAAATAGTCACAGTATTCTTTTCCGACAGGATCCATTAAGCCCATTAAATTATTCATTCTTTATAATATAATATATTATTTTTTTATTCATCTTGATCTTTATCATCTAAATATACTTTATCGCATACATTCTTTATTACTTTCTCTTTACATGCATCAATTGAACTTGTGCATTTTCTTACTAAATTTATATATTCGGTTTGTAAACGATCATCGGTTTCATAATTGGGGTGCTCTTCTGTCCATTGATTTATATTTTTCATTTGCTTTAATTCGACTCCCTTCAATAATTTATTTATATGTTCTTTATTGGCATCCTTTTCCCATTCTTGATTTTTCACATATAATGTCTCTCTCTTTTTATCTGTGCAATGCATCGGTCTCTCGTAAATTGATAGTTTATTCATATTATCTATTATAATATTTGTTACTCCTTCGGATAATCCCTTATCTTTCGTTGTTAATAAATTCTTCATAGAAATCTCTAATGTATCAATGAATTCGCTGATTGATAGTGCATCTTTGCATTTCTCGTTTAAAAACATATTGATATTGAACCGTTGCTTTATGTTATTATTATTGGTTGTGTTGCCTAACTTGGGTAATATATCGATGATCTGTTTTTGTTGGGTTACTAATAAATTCTTTATTTCTGTATTCTCTTTCATTACTTGTAGCAACATAGCTTTATAATCGATTGTTTCTTCTTCTTCGTTTTCTATGATTGCATTTGTATTATTTGTTTCATTTTCTAAATATTTGCACTGCTTTTTGTGCTTCCACAATCCTGATCTTGTTTGAAATCTTTGATTACAATCACAATATATATATACTACTTTTTCATTGGTTTTTGTTTCTATCTGTTTCTGTGAATGTTTCAATGTTAATAAATGTTTATCATAATTATATTTGTTATTGGTTTTGTATTCACACTTAATACATTCGAACTTTTTACTACATATTGCAACATTTATTGTTTCCATTGTTTCTATATATAGGAAACACAAAAGTTTCTAAGTTATTTTACGCAAATATTATTTTTTTTTGTCATCATAAAAAAATAATGTTAAAAATTGGTTTTGAGAGCGTTATGGTCTAAATTGCTTTTTCGAAGGTGTTTCCCAAACTATTTTCAGAAATCCTAAAATGGACATTTTAAAATGTCCAAATCCCGTTTTTTTTTGGTCTTGTGAAATCCTCTTTTTTTGACCTTTTTTTATGGTGTAAATTTTCTTCTTTAATAAAATAAAAAATAATACTATACTACATAAGAGAATATTAGGTTTTTAATATTATTGATTACCCCGATTAATCCTACTTTTTCATTGTTTTTGGTTTCCAGTGGTTTCCTAGATCAATTAATCAATTATAACCGTTTAATACAATGAAGTATTTCGCATGTAATGAGATGTTATTTTCACATTCATATTTTAATAATAATGTAATAATAATGTAATAATACTACAAATGCAATTAACCAGTTTCCATCGTTTCCTACTTTTGGAAACACAAAAGTAGCCGATTTATTTTACGCAAATATTATTTTTTTTGTCATCATAAAAAATTGATATTAAAAATTGGTTTTGAGAGCGTTATGGTGTAAAGTGCTTTTTCGAAGGTGTTTCCCAAACTATTTTCAGAAATCCTAAAATGGACATTTTAAAATGTCCAAATCCCGTTTTTTTTTGGTCTTGTGAAATCCTCTTTTTTTGACTTTTTTTTATGGTGTAAATTTTCTTCTTTAATAAAATAAAAAATAATACTATACTACATAAGAGAATATTAGGTTTTTAAAGAGATCACATGCCACACTATCTATCTATCTAATAATAGGGATGTTTGTCATTTTCATATTCACTTCGGATACATTATTTATATCGCGAATTGCTCGATTAACAGGTATATACAATAAAATCTTTAGTGTTGTGTCAAATACCTCTTTTGACATATATAAATCATAGTCAATTATTTTTAAAATATCTCGTTCCATCTTATTTAAATCTTTAATATGAATATCAACATTCTCTGCCCATGTACTGTTGCTATAATAGTCATCTTGTAGCAACTTTGACGATATCATTATACATACAACTAATAGTTTATGCTGATTATTAATATGTAATCTTATCCCTTTCATTATTAATTTATTTATAATTATGAATGTGGAAGCAATCGTTGATGGTATATCGTCTACAGTTATGATTTCATCCAATATTAAATTAATATAATAATATAGGGAATACATGGAAGTTTCGATTGCAAATTCTTTCGGCAATTCTGTACATGATATTTCGTTGAATGGATATGTATTCACATAATATATTAATGCAATAAGCATTTTATTCATTGAATCTGGATTCGTATGTGGGTTGGTATTGGTGTTAGAATCTATATTGGTTTTATATTTTTTATTTCAATTTTTATATTCTCAATAAAAAATAGTAAATTATGAAATGAGGAACAAGGAACAATGTTTTAAGGAATAAGAAACATATTCTTAATCGGTTAAATAGCCAGATGATAAATTATCTGTGCAATTTTTCCATATGCTATATGGTGGACACTCCTGTGTATCAAACGCCCTACAAATGAATCTAGCATTATGTCGACATTTACATTTACAATCGGACGGTATACGAACATTGCCGGTTAAAGGCGTATTAATCCATGGTGCAAGATTTACAGGTTTATTTTTTGAATGTCTGTCGCAACATTTACATGCTGTTGAAACTTGCAACTTTTCGACCCACGTGTCTCCTTCAATATTTGCAAAGTATGATGCCATTTGTATCGTATTGTTGTGTTGTGTTTATGATTATTGATATACATTTTTATTTCAATTTTTTTAATTTCTATTAAAAATATAAAATTGATTTATTATTTTTTTAAAGATAGTACAAATCATATATTATAAAATGACGACCAGCACATCATTTATGCCACCGGTGCTTCCTATTCCCGACTTTTCGGCTATTATTGATTCTATTACCTGCCCGATTACCCAAGATGTTATGGTTGATCCGGTTCTAGGTAATGATGGGCACACCTATGAAAAAACGGCTATTATACGATCCTTGGAATTAAAACAAGAATCTCCTTTAACTCGCGCTCTGATGACGATTAACGATTTACAACCAAACTATGGAATTAAAGCATTGTGCGATCAATATCATACTGGAGCATTTGGCAATATAAGACCTATGGGTATTCCTGCTCAAATTTCAACAGACAACATTTTGATTGATCATACAATTTCAAAAAATGAGAATAATAAAGTAATGATGACATTTAATGTTGATGAAAGGTCGCTTCCACCAAATTTGGAATACGATTGCTTGCCACAAGATGTATTTATTCTAATTGATCGATCTGGATCTATGAATCTTCCTGTTGAAGCGAAAGATGCCGATGGTAATAAATTAGAGAATGGGTTGTCTATTCAAGACATCGTAAATCATGCGGCAAATACAGTTGCCAATACACTTCCCAAGTCATCCAGATTAGGTGTTATTATATTCGACAACCGAATCCAACTATTATTTGATTTGATGTGTATGACTGAAGTAAATAAATCGGTTGCAATTACAAAAATAGCATCCATTAAACCTAATGGTCAAACAAATATTTGGGGAGCAATTGATCAAGCAGTATCTCTTCTGTATCAACGGACCGATAAATCGCGAAATAGTCATATTATTCTTCTGACAGATGGAAGCCCGAATGTTTCACCATCTCGCGGAGAGATCGAAACTTTGAAAAGATTACGAAAAACAGCGAATTTCTCATCTGCACTTTATACTTTTGGATTTGGATACAATCTTCAACCTGGTCTATTATATGATTTGGCCAAATATGCAAATGGATGCAATGCCCACATACCAGATGGCAACATGATTGGTTCTGTGTTTAGCCATTATATTGCAACTATATTAACTACTGTAGTAATGAATTTACAGCTCCACATTCAATATACTCAAGAACAAAATTATGCATTGTGTCCCCCTCTAATGGGCGATTTTGCATATGATGTTGATGAGACCGATAAGAAACATGTTATTGTTGATGTAGGAACAGTTATGCTGGGACAAATGAAAAATATTATTCTCAACTGTGATACGTCGTTTACATACTATTATACTTATAAAATTGGAGGGAAAGAATATGGTGTGGCGCCGCGCGAGGCACTAATTGATAGCCTTACAATCAAAGATCGATTAATCGATAAAGAGATTGCCCGGTATAAAGTGGTCGAAATGATTCGCGAAATAATTAATTACAAATCAATTGATGATACTGATTCAGCGATCAAAAAATATAATGAGTTGGAGCAATATTATTCGGCGAATATATTTACGGATGGGTTGATGACAAATATCCAATCACAAATTAAAATTGCATGTATGAATCCTGCGTATTATAATCGATGGGGGAAATTTTATTTAGATCATTTTAGCCAATCATTGTGCAAACAAATTACTCCAAATAATAAGGATATTGGGTGCAAATTTGGTGGAAAAGTATTTGATGAAATGGTTGAAATTGCGAGCGATGTATTTGATACATTGGAAGCTCCGGAGCCGAGTTTATTAATAAATGCTGTACCTGCTCAACCACAATATAGAGGGTTTGGATTAAATGGTGCATATGTAGCACCTACGCCAGCACCACAACCACAACGAACCGCATCTCTTCAACAATATAATGGGGGAGGGTGCTTCGATAAGATGTGTGATATTGCAATGGCAGATGGAAGCAAAAAACTGTTAATGAATTTGGTAAAGGGAGATCGTATTCGGAGTATTGGTATTGGTGATAGGTATGAAATGGAATCAACTGTAATATGTATTCTTGAAACACATATTCGCGGAGGTCGTATGAATATGGTGAATTTACCTAGTGGATTGAAAATTACACCATGGCATCCAATTAAAATTCTCAGTGGATGGGAATTTCCTGGTAATTGTATTCGACCACAATTTCAATTATGCGATGCTATTATTACGATGGTTCTTTCTAATAATCATATAGCGATTATCAATGATGTCCCATGCATTACCCTCGGGCATAATTATGTAGAAGGAATTCTTGAGCATCCATATTATGGTTCAACGAAAATTATCGATGATTTGAAAGCGATGCCTGGATGGGCGACAGGTCATATCGTGATTAATGATGGGTGCTTTATGAGTGAAAATGGTCGTGTATCAAAAATTGTACATCCAGACATTGGACTCGATGTACAAAATAATGTGGTAGTTCCAAGATTCAATCGTAATATTGCGTTCGATTCCAATGAACAGACGGAATCTCCGGAGGAAATGTATAACTATTAAAGATATCGATTCAAACATCCTAAATAATTAATCATAAATTATCTAAGATAAAAAATATGTAAAATAAGAAAAAGAAGAAGAGAAACAGATTTATTAGAGATTTTCTTATTTCTCTCTTTATTTATGATTTTCTTCTTCTTTCTTTTTTATATTTTCTTCTACTTTTTGCTTTATTTTCGGATCGATTATTGCAGTTATAAATAATAGTGATGAAAAAATCATGTGTAATATTAGTAATCCCCATGCAGTTTTATTGAATTGAAAATGACATAATACTTGTAATCCAATGATTGATATTATAAACATAATCAATACATGAATCCAGTTGAGTTTTATTATTTTCATTTGTAAATCCATGCCAAAAATAAAAAATCCTATAATATTAAAAATAATCCATTGAACAATATATACTAAACTTTGTTGGCATAAAAACCCACTCATTATATATAATATAAATATTTAAATATGAAATGCGAATTATCTATGGTTCTTCAGCAATAAATGTTAAAATATGCAATTGTATTTCTTCTGGTATTATCCATCGATCGTTATTGAATATTTTAGTAATCTGTTGATAGGTTTGAGGTTTCAAATAAGTTTCGAATGTTTTTATAGACAAAAATTCGATACACAAATCAAATATTTTACATGATGGCGACCATTTGTGCCCACATGTTAAAGATTGACAACATAAACACGTTGTATTTGATGGAATGAAGGACAAAAATTTACTGGCTAATGGATTTCTGATATATGTAAATATGTATGCGTTTAATAGTTTTTCATTACATTCTTTTTCATTACATTCTTTTTCATTATAATCTATTGAAGATAATCGATTATTTGGTTGTTTAATTATTTTACTACACCACATCGCATATTTCGTATATGTATAGTCAAAATAATATGTCTCGGGATTTGTATAGCGTTTATTTACAGATGGTATTATTAAATTTGGTGCTTTAAATGGATAACTTGTATTTAAGATAATTTCTAATAGCAAGACATTGTTTTTAGAAAATAATCCGACTTTATTTATAGTTGGTTCATATCCTATTTGGGATATTGAAAAATTTAATTTGTGTTTTTTTATTGATTCGTCGAATAAAATCAACTCTCTCGATATTCGTTTTTGAGACATGAATATTATGTATTTTTATTTTAATTATTATTTATTAAAAATATTTTAATATTTGAATATTTTTCAATTTTTAATCTTATTATTATATATATGAATACTAGAAAATATAGAAGATCTCGTGGTAAATTAGATAGAAAATCTCATATAAGACATCGTAGAAAATCTCATAGAAGACATCATAGAAGATATAGCAAGAAATTAGTCGGTGGTGATGAAAATCCATTAACTAAAGTTCAGAATGCACTTGCTGATGCTGGAAGTGCTGTTACTTATACGATTACTGAACATCCTATATCTGAAAAAGTATTAAAAGCAGCAGGACATGCAAAAAATGCAGTTGAAGCTTTAGGACCCACTGCTGTAGAAAAAAGTAGAGACGCAGACAAACATGTTACAAAAATTGCTACAAAAATTACTAGTTTAAAAAAGAATCATGATAGTAATCGTAATAAAGACGCAAAAGAAATGAATAAATTAACACAAACATATCATAAAGCTAAACAATCAGCGAGTAGTTTAAAAACTGCTGCACAAGCTCATTTAGCGAAAGCTCGTGTTGTGAAAGCTCCTACAAAAGCTCCTGTTGTAAAAGCTCCTACAAAAGCTCCTGTTGTAAAAGCTCCTACAAAAGCTCCTGTTGTAAAAGCTCCTATAAAAGCTCCTGCAAAAGCTCCTGCAAATGCTCCTCCAAAAGCTCGTCCAAATGCTCCTCCAAAAGCTCCTCATCAAATGTAAACATTCGATAACTTGATAATAATTTTATTGATTTAATAAAATAAAATTGAGAAATAAAATTGAGAAATAATATTTATTTAAATAAATATTAAAAATAACACAGGAATTACTATACAATGAGCAACCAATTAATGAATATTTTGGGCGATTATATGTGTTTGCGATGTGATGTAGAAAATAACCATAATGGTAAAATGAAATTGGGATGTGTAGCGTTCTCGGCTAGTCGAAATCATCAGTGCGTTTTACGCGTTTGGCGTGAACCAGTATAATATAAATAATAATGCGTCTCCAAGAAATTATGATTCTATTCATGCTGAAGTAGATTGTGTAATGCGATTAAAAAAAATGGAAAAATTGACATATATAAATTTAATAGTATTTAGAACTAATAATTGCGGAACAGCATCAATGATGGCCAAACCATGTAATAATTGCTTGGTGACTATTCATAATACTCTTTATAAAAAAAATTATAGATTAAAATCACTATATTATACTGATGATAATTCGATAATTAAAATGAGATATTAAGGCGGATGGGTGAGAAATTGGGAGAGGGTGTAAAGACATTGAGATAAAATTATAATAAAAATATTATAATAAATTAATTTATTATAATATGAATAATTTAAATATGAATAGTTTTAATCTAGATAATTTCAATCTAGATACAAGCATGTATTCATTTACAGAATTAGAAAATTTATTGAATTTGAGTTCTCCATATACTACTGATGATTTAAGTGATAAATATGATGCTTTAAAAAATAAAATTTCTATCATGCCATCATTAGACAATTCCAAACGAGGCAATATTCTTCTTTTTTTAAACAATATTCGTGATCGATTATTGGAGAATTTAAATTCACAAAATATTTATTTTTCGGGTTCATCTAGTATTGGTAATGCAAGCAATGTATCAAATTTAAATACAGAAAATGGAAAATTAGTAGGTACGAATAATTTTCCTGCTGGATATTTAAATCCTATCAATATCAAAACAATTAAAAAGGCTATTAATATAGATTCATTATTTAGAACTAATTATTATAATTCAAAAAGTGGCAATTATACATTAACTTTGCCTGAACGAATTAATAAAATTGTTTCTATGCGAGTGTCGAGTATTCAACTTCCACTTACTTATCATGCTATTTCGCCCCATTTAGAGAATGATAGTTTTATTATACAGTGTCTGGATTCTGCTGGTAATGCGGTTTCTAATGGTGGACCTTTTACTATTATATTGCCTGCAGGAAATTATGAAACCCAGTTTTCGAAATCACTTCGGGCGGCAGATATTGAGGCGGCCGTAAATTATCAATTGCAAAATAGCGGTATTTCTGATATTTCAAATAGTATAGGGTTTACGGTTGATAGAATTAGTGGTCGATCAGTGTTTGCATTGTTAAAAACCGCATCTAATGGTGTCGAAAAAATTAAAATTTCGTTTGGCATGGATAATGATGACAAACCGTTAACGTTTAAATTGGGATGGCAATTAGGGTTTCGGGCAGCAGAATATACGGGAGCATCTATAGTATCCGAGGGTATATGTTATATTACTGGTCCGAGATATCTTTTTTTGTCAATTAATGATTTTCAAACAACTGCTAATAATTATTTTAGTGCAACATATAATGAATCTATTATAGCTCCGAATATTATCGGAAGAATAAATATTGGTTCTATCGCTGAATCACATACTATATACAAAAGTGGTCAAGATGATGGTTTTGGTGATTCGTTAAATCGAACTCGCGAATATTTTGGTCCAACTGATATTCATCGATTGGCGATAACATTATATGATGAATATGGGCGTATTATTGATTTGAATTATATGGATTGGTCTATGGTATTGACGTTTGAATGTTTATATGATTAAATGTTCGAATGAGTTCGTTCCATATGGAATCATGCTGGAAATAATATATTTCTAATTTCAGTTGTTATCAGTTTAATCAATTTATTTTTACATAATAATAATTCACTTTCTATATCATCGATAATATTACTACAATTATCTACTATGTAGTTGATCGATGTCGTGTTTTTAGTAAATAAATTGGTACAACTATTTGGTGTGTTGAATACTAAATTTGACGGATCTATTATTAATAGATTATTAGTATTAGTTGATGTAGAGGTTGGAATATATGAATGAATATAATCACATGATAAATCTTGAGAATTTTTCAATTGTTTTACTAAACAATCTGCTGTTATATCACATTTTAAATAATTACTATTATTAATAGTATAATTGAAATTTTGGATTATATTTCTACAGATATCTACTGAAAGATGATTATAAAAAACATTGTATTTTTGCAAAATATTATAATCTTTGATTGATGTTATTTGATTACATGGCTTTATTTTAAAACATGTATCGGTGTAATCTTCTAATAGGCCGTGCGTTGGATCCTTGTAGAGAATTGTTATATTTTGAAATTTCTCTCGATTACACATTTTCTTTACATAATCACTGTTGCTATCTTTTCGTGGTTGATGAAATAATCTGAATGACATATATAAATTCGGTATATTATATATTATAATTATTATAAATATTTATAATATTATTGGTGAAATATTATAGGTGAAATATTATTGGTGAAATATTATTGGTGAAATATTATTGGTGAAATATTATGGATGAAATATTATGCATTAAATAATTCATCTACAAGACCTAACTTTTTACATTTGGTAAAATTCATCATTATATCTCTCTTTAAAAATGAGTCTAATTGTGATTTCTTGATTTTTCCATTACTGTGTTCCATGTATAGATCGCAAATTTGTTTTTGTAAAAATGTACTATTGACAAAATTATCTTTCATTTGTTCATATGTTCCCCAATTACTTCCGGATAGTTGATGTATTAACATACTTGAATGTTTTGTCATATAACGCTTCGAACATACAACACTTAAAAAAGTGGCAGCACTGGCAATATGGCCTTCAACAATAGAAACAATCGGAATTTTGGAATTCATAATTGTATCTACTCCACCAAATGCATCTGTTACAAATCCGCCCGGACTATTGATATGCAAATATATCTTTAAATTATCTAGATTCATATCATATTCATTTTTAATGTTGTTTTTCACATATACTAACTCTTTATTCAATAGCACGATGGCTTTATTTAATGCTAAAATTGTTTCTGTATTTACATCTGTATAAAAATATATATGATTGCTAATTACTGATACCTTTTCATTATTTAATAACGGGTTCTGGGGTTGGTGTTGCTGTTCTTCTTCTTCATTATTGTTAATTAATGAATTTTGAATTTGTTGTAATAATGCGCCGTTTAAACTGCGCTTTCTTGATACTTTATTGTGTGCAGATGATGATCCCATATACATTATAATATGTATTTATTGTATATTTATAAAAATATATGTTTAAATTAAAATTGAAATATATTTAAACATTTTAATTTATGATATAACATTGATTATTGAGAGAAAATGATGGCTTCTTCTTCCTCTTCCTCTTCTTATTCTTCGATTGTTTCGGTTTATATTCCATGCATTAACAATGTTGACGAAAAATATATTGTTCGGGTTTTTAAAGAGAAGAAAATTGGTGATGTTGCACGGGTGGATTTTGTTGTGAATAAGGTGAAACAGAGGCGGGAGGCATTCGTTCATTTTGATAAATGGTATGATACAGATGATTCGCGAAAGTTGCGCGAAGATATTGTAAATTCGGATACTCAGACTCGCTTCATCTATCGAGCCAACAATTATTGGCCATTGCTCGTTAATAAAAACCCGATGACAAAATATAGTACGGCACGAAAGAGTAATGCAACATATGATATTGAAGAGCAGTTGGAGGCAATTCAGAATAAGGTGGCATCTTTGACTTTTATGAGTAATGTGCACGATGCTAATATTCGGTTTCTTTTGAAGCGGACAGCTAATCAGGGTTCGGGATCAGGATCAGGGTTTGGAACTGGAACAGGGTTTGGAACTGTAACAGGGTTTGGATCTGATTCTTCGGATATTAAGAGGCAACGAATCGCGATGGCGGAGGGATGCGATACTAGCCATACGTGCCATAATCTGACGGAAGCATGGCAACCGAGCCAGCCCAGCGAATGAATTGGGAGATGTTGTGGTTAGGTGGTCGATATGATGTGTTTAGGGTGGTTGTGATTTTGTAGATTTTTTGTTTTTTATTTTGATAATTTCTTAGATTTAATAAAATACTTGAAATTTTCAAGATAAAATGTTTGGAAAAATGTTAGGAACACCAAAACAACCACCCAAAACACTCTCACCCTCACGCTCCGAAATACAAGAAGACAGACAGCTAAAACAAAGAAAACAAAATGAAGAGTTCCACGCTGCCCAAGCAAAATTAGCACAAAATCCAAAAAAAACTAAAGATGAAACTAATAAACAATTTGAAAAAATAAAAGAATTAGTATCTAAATTCCCCGAAAATTTGTTTGATATTAAACTTATAGAATCTTTAAATTTTGAAACAACAACTGAGATCTTTGAGGAATCGCACTGGGGGGCGTATAAATCATACCAAAAAATATAAAATAGAAACTTTAAATGATATATTAAAAATGTTTACAAATGAAACCGAACTGGGAGATAATAAAGATATTTCAGAAATTCTAACAAAAATAGAGAAAATGTTTATTAGCGCTTACAAACAAATAATGAATGAAAAGCTGCAATCGTTTGGCCAAAAATTAGAGGAATTTCAACATAATATTCCAGATGATATTCCAGAGGGTCTCATATACGCAAAAATATTCCGAAACTTATGGAGAACGATCCCTCGTTTTAATGCAAATAGGCTCTTTTTTCGAATGTTATGCATTAATTGAAAAAGACGGCTCTTATAGTGGTAGCCATATATGCGAATTAAATACTACATTAATAGATGTCTTGTTCAAATTGCGATCGGCTGGAACATATAATGGGGCGAATCGGTTGAAAGATTTCCCTAAATGTTGTACTTTTCTACAGGTAAATCGACAAGTAAATACAGTATATGATAATAAAGATTATTTAGTTTAGAAACAAAGATTATTTAGTTTAGAAACAAAGATTATTTATTTAGTTTAGTATATAAATTTTTATTTTAATTCAATATTTATATAATATAAATATGGATGCGGCGAGGTGGAAAGCGAGGTGGAATGTCATGGATGCGTTGACTGACTTGAATACTGCGGAAGGCCTTTTTGTAGCTGCGCAAAGAAAGGAGCACGCGGCGACGAACTTAAGTTATGACAAAGATATTCAAAGTCAATTAACAAAGAAAGCGGGACAGGCGCGGGATGAGAAGAGGCTCAAGTGGGTGCAGGCGCGTGAGGAGGAGAATAAGCTGGCGCGAGATCCTCATCATCGGGATATGATGATGCGCGAGCGGGAGCAGGCGACACGGGAGTTGGCGACACGGGAGTTGGCGACACGGGAGTTGGATATGGAGCTGGCGAAGCTGGCGAAGCTGGCGTCAGAGAATAAGAGGCTGGCTGCGGATATGGCGCCGGCGAATCTGGCGTCAGAGAAGGATGCGGGTGTGGTTGTTGCTCCTGGATGGCATGCGGTGGAGAATAATAGGCTGGCTGCAGAGAAGGCGGCGGCGGCGAGGGCGAGTCCTGGACACCACAACCTGAAGAAAGGCGGTTCAAGAAGACGCACAAAATATCATAAAAAGAAATCTTTAAAAAAACGCAGAAGATCGAAAAAATATCGTTCAAGAAAACCAAGAAAATCTAAAAAACGGCATAAACGGTAATCGTAAGAAGTCGTCTGGCATCTTGAAGTCGTCTGACATGAACCACATATGCGATAAAAATATAATATTTATAGATCATATAATATCATATAATATATGCCTCATAAAGATAAAGAAGTTTCGAATAGAGAGAAAAAAAATAACAAAAAAAGAAATGGTAATGATAATCGAACAGGTAAATATAGTCAAAAGCATATTAGAGTTAAATTAGAACTTATGGATAATGATAAAAATCAGGTAAAAGAATCTAGATAAATTCCAATGGTGTAAAACACTTTTATATATAAAATTATAAATTGATTTTTTATATTTTTATATTTTTATATATTAATGCCGACAAAAAGAACTATAACTAGGCGAAAGGCTGGTCGAAAGAATAAAACTAGTCGAAAAGTTAAGAGAAAAAAGATGGGTGGAGGTATAATGCCAGTTGCGTTAAGGAATGGATTATTGGTTGTTCTCCTTGGTAGAGAACGCGAAGAACGATTGTGGGCCGATTTTGGTGGCGGTGGAGAGAATAGAGAATCTCAATTTATGACTGCTATTCGCGAAGGCGGTGAAGAATTAAATGGATATCTTGGAACTGGGAAAAAGCTTACTACTCTTGTAAGAAAAAATCGGATTGCAGAAATCAAAAATGGAGAGAAATTCGATAATAGATATGCGAGTTTCTTGTTTAAAATACCCTATTCGGATGATTTGCCCGAATATTTCAATAATAATGATCGATTTATTCGAGAGAAAATACCTTATGAAATTAGACGTTCTAAAAAAACTCATAATGGGCTTTTTGAGAAAGATGAGATTAAATGGTTTACCGTTGGAGAGATCAGTAAAAACTTATCGATGTTTAGGCCTCATTTTGTGCCGATTATGGAAGAAGTGATTGCGCAGGAAAAATCGTTGATTAGGGATTTGCGAGGTTAAAAATATGTATATTACTTATCTTCTTTTTCGACGATGGGATTTTCTTCTGTGGGATTTACGCCTTTTTCGTGATCGTTTCTTTTTATAGGATTTGCGTTTTTTACCGCCCATAGTCCTACGAACGACGGGTGCACTCTGGCGTTTTGGAAATGAAACACTTCTTGCTATACTTGTTCTAAGTTTTCCTAATGAAGATCTATTTTCTTCAAGAGTTATCGTATCAAAAGTTAAATTAACTTTTTTGGGTGTGGTTTTTGTTACTTGAACATACATATTTTTGCCATCTCTTTTATTTTTATTATTTTTTAGTTGTTCTTTATAACTTTTTGCATTCCGTATTAACTCGTCTTTTGTATTGGTATGGTCTCTTGTATATTGATATTCATTTCCAGGCTCATTCAATAACATATTGTATACTTGTTGTTGTAATGATAAATATTCATCTATTTGTTCTATATCACCCGCTATAAGATTTATATCATATTTTTTTCTATAAGTTTGCAGATTGGTCTGATTCTTCGCATCGGTTTCAATCCCTTTCCTTAATGCCGCAGACATATGATTTTCCCATACTTTTAAATCTATTGGTTCGTTCTCTTTCATTATACCTTTCCCCCATTTAATTGCGTCAAATATATCAATAGAATCTACTTGGTGATTATCTGTATAATTCTCAACCTTTATATTGGAATTGTGTATAACATACATAAAATTTTCGGGATTTAACATGTTTATTATTCTATAAAATTTACCATTGTCTAACGTTAGAATAAATATTTCCTGTAGGTTTTCATAATTTTCTATTCCATAAAAAGTGTCACTGACTTCCAAAATTCCGAAGAATTCATCCTTGGCGGTTGACTGGTTGGCATCTTTTATCGGTAGTTTATAATATATTTCATGTGTTCCATTTTGAACTGTACAAAATTTAATCATTTATATATTATAAATTAGAAAATAAATAATTAAGAATTAATTATTTATGCTAAACTTGGGGAATATTTTTCCGCGATATATTTAATGATACGAGAGATTGTTGAATCCAGCGGGGAAATCGCCATAAGTCACCAGACGGCTTCGCACGCGATAAAAAATGGGGAGATCGATGGGGAGATCGCCCCATACGCGATTAAAAATGGGGAGATCGCAATTGCGATGGAGGAAGCGATAACTATTGAAAACGAAGTTGTAGCTGGATTAGTTAAACGAGATGTCAATATGTGTGGGATAGTTTATACACCGATTGATCTGGTTCAAAAGATTCTAGGATTGATTCCAGATAAATATTTTTCTGATCCTGAACTCAAATGGTTAGATGTAGGGGCTGGTACAGGGGCATTTAGTTGTGTTTTATATTGCAAATTATATGAGGGATTACGTGGTGTTATTAGTGATTCGGATAAGAGACATCATCACATAATTACGAAAATGATGTATATGGTTGAAAATTATCCTGTTCATATTGTGAAATTACAACAGATTTTTGGTTTAAATGCCAATATTATAGATAAGGACTTTCTAAGTGGGGAAATCGCTTCAAGTCACCTGACGGCTTCACACGCGAAAATTAAAAAATGTGGGGAAATCGCCCCACGCGCGATAATTAAAAACAGTAAAAACGTCGTATGGGGACAAGACCCCATTAAAAACAGTAAAAACGTCGTATGGGGGCAAGACCCCATGCATGACCCCATCCCCACATTTGATTTCATTATTGGGAACCCACCATATAATACTGGGGGGAAGATTAAAACGCCTACCAATAAAAATGCATCGAAAAAAGAAGATGGTGTTGCAGCATATGTAGAATTTGTTAAGAAAAGCCTGAAGATGTTGCGCTATGGAGGGTTTTTAAATATGATTATTCCCAATATATGGATGAAGCCCGATAAAGCCGGTCTCTATAATTTGTTAACCGGCCTTAATATTATGAAATTATGTTGCTTGTCTGCTGGCCAAACTAATCGAGCGTTCAAATATCAAGCCCAAACTCCGACCAGTTTTTTCTTGATTGAGAACGTTGAAGATCCGAACGATGGTTATAAAAGGATTCAAATTCTGGACATGGATAAAAACGTCGCATGGGGACAAGACCCCTCTTCATATGCGGATAAAAACGTCGTATGGGGACAAGACCCCATGTCATATGCTGATAAAAACGTCGCGTGGGGACAAGACCCCACAAGTTATCGAATGTTGCAGAATTGGCCTATTCCATGTCATAGCGCATGTATTGTCAACCGACTAATAAAATATGTGGAAAAGCCCGAAATAGGACATTTACTATTCTATAAGACAAATGGATGTTCAAAAAATATTTCTGTTGTTTGTGATAATGATAAAGATGATTCGCATAAATACTGTAATATTAAGACATGTTATATAGGTGAAGGATTGAAGCCATTTCTAATATATAATTGGTCTGGTAAGCCATGTCCATATTATGGTGTCCCAAAATTAGTATTGTCACACAAAATGTATGGATTTCCTTATTTGGATATATCGGGAGAATATGGGATATCGACACGCGATAATTATGTCATCTCTGGACAAGACTATTCTGTCGATGAATTGCGCGAAATAGGTGCGTTTCTCTCAACGCGTTTTGCGCTATATATTTTTTCCACTTGTAATTATAGAATGAGATATTTAGAGAGATATGCGTTTTATTTTATACCGGCTATAACAAGGATTGAGGGATTTCCCAAGTTGGAAAAGATAAAGGATCGTGCGGAACGTGATACAAAGATATACGATTTTTTCAGATTGGTGATGGAAGAAAGGGCTATTATAGAAAATGGCTTCAAAGATTATCAGTTCTTTTTATAGGGTGGGGAAATGAGAGAATTATATATTATGTATTATGTATGAATTGTCTATGTATAATATATAATATATAATGTTGATAAATGTTTTATCATATAATATGAGTTGGGCAACACAAATTAATAAGGCATTGGGTTCGGAAGCCGATTTTGTTGAAGCCTGTCAAAAGGCATACAAAAAAGGCGGGCTTCAATGTATAGAAGACGCTATAAAAAATATTGGTAAATTAGCGAAAATAGATCTAATTGGTTTACAAGAAGTCAATACTGATATTGAGAAGAAAATAATGAAGGTACAACCGAGTTTAAAGAAATTTGAAAAGGCTACTTCAGGTCGTTCTACAATAAGTATTATATGGAATCCAGACGTATTTGGTGATGAAATACATAAGACTTCTTTTAATTTAATGAAAGACGATGATCGACCATGTTTAATTTTAGTATGTAAGAAGGACGACGAGGTTTTTGTATTAATAAATTTGCATATGCCATGGGGTGTAAAACATAAAGAGGCAATTAAAAATTTGAATAATTATATTGATAAAAATAAGACTATTAAAAAATATATGGTGAATGATAATTCTAAAATAATTGTGGTGGGGGATTTTAATGATCCGGAAACAACTATTAATTTGAATAATCCATTTGTTATAAAGGTCGATACTAAATCTATAAAATTAAAATATAATAAGACTAAAGTGCAGGCAAGAAAAACATTGAAGAGTTGTTGTTGGCATAAACCCAAACATAAATATAAACATTTTAGTGATACTGGAGATTATGTATTGGTAAATAAAAATGTAAAGCAAAAATCTATTAAAATTCCGAACAATTTTAAAAAAAGAGGGAGATCGAATAGATTATTATCTGATCATATGCCGGTATTGTCTACACTTGTTATATAGATTTATATTTCAAGATTTATTGTTGTGTTTGTTGTGTTTGTTGTTGTTGGTGTGTTTGTTGGTAAGATGCGTTTTGTATATTGTTCGAATCCTCGATTAATACTTTGATCTATAGTTTCTTCAATTTCGTTGGTGTATTCAATTAAGTAATTTCGTAATTTATGAAAGCACTTATTTGTTTTGCAGAAATTGATATAATTCATTATTTGGGATTTTAAATTCTGTAATCTCTCATTGTTGTAAATTGTGGTGGAACGATCGTCTATGAAATATTCCTTATCTACATTGTGTTTATATAAATGTTTTTTGAAATTATTATTTACTAATAAAAGTGTTATTAACATATCTAACATTTGCGATTTAAAAATGTAGTTTTTTGTGATAAAATAATTTGTAGTAAATGTTAGCAATTCATTACTATATAAATTATATTCAATGTTTTTAGTTGTATTTAATACTACTTCAATAAATTCTGTTTGGGATATGGATTCAGGATTATAATGAATAAATTTATATATATTTTCTGCTAATTTCCGAATATTATTGGTTTCAAGTGATTTCTGTATATTTTGCATTGATATTTTATCATCGTTCGATTTTTCTATACAAAATCCGAAATCATATATTACTATTGATGGATTTGATGTTTGTGTGAGTACAACTTTCCAGTTGCCACCATGTAGATCTGCGTGATAATAATCATGTAAACACATTGTGTCTTTTAAAAATAAACTTAAGAGCATGATTATTTTGTATTTTGTATAATCAGAAACTTTATTCTCTATTTGTGAGAATTCGGTTGCTTCAATATATTCCATAATTAAAATATTTTTTGACCATGCGATGGGTTTGGGTATTACTATGTATGGGTTTGATTTATATTCTTTATAAAAGTATTTTAGATTTGTGGCTTCATTTCGCATATTCATTTGTTTTGTAAAACTATCAAAAAATTCGGATAATTCAAATGGTATTCTGTAGTTTTTAAAAAGGGAAATTTTTGTAGTGAGCATATTATAAATCCTATAATATATATAAGGGAACACAGTCTGCTCGTAAAGTTCGGGATGAGTAATTTTTATTGCTACGTCTTGGCCTGTGTTTCTAAATCTGGCCTTATATACTTGCGCTATTGATCCTGATTTTATTTCATATTCTGGATAAATTTCTATTTTATCATTAAAATCTGCTGAAAACTCTTGTTTGAATAATTGATTTGAATACTCCGTGCTGTGTGTTGTGCATTTTTCATAAATATTATTGTAAATGTTGTCGAAGTTATTGTTGGTGTTGTTGGTGTTGTTGGTGTTGTTGGTGTTGTTGGAGTTATCGGGGTTTGATGTGGTACAAAATTTACTGTGTCGGGTATGTAGC
>Ga0115547_1000641_pt1 | contig 22250 bp, 18 predicted proteins | sample COGITO_mtgs_1004_3_FD_87185 | JGI IMG/M metagenome (GOLD analysis project Ga0115547, IMG submission 87185) | Pelagic marine microbial communities from North Sea - COGITO_mtgs_100420 | ecosystem: Environmental > Aquatic > Marine > Epipelagic | place: Germany:Helgoland, sampling site Kabeltonne...
AGAACCATTACCTAGTGACCCAAGACTTTACCGAAGCGCACTCGCAACATGCGGACATTACTGTAATCTCCAGCGACTGGTTAGTTGAAAACATTGAAGTTACAAATAGCCCCACTGCTTTTGCGGGAACTAGTTTGCTAGACATGCAAAATGAAGAGGCCATTGGGCTGCTGCTGCTCGAATGCATATTTGACGCTGTGAGCAGCAAAAAGTCCACACTCACTGTGGTCACCCGCTTACGCAACGCTCTTCGTCACGGCCAGGTATGCCGCATACCTAGTAACAAAGTAGACGCAGCTTTAGACATTGGCTTTGTTGGCAAAGAAGCTGACGTTTACGCACTTTTGGCCGGTGCGAGTGCACCCAAGCTTAGTTCAGAGATACTCGAACAAGTGTGGGGTGAGGACGGGGACAGCACCAAGGTGAAATACGTGATGAAGCGCATTAGACAAAGACTCGCTTCTTTAGGTGCTGACACCCAATTAGTAAACCAAAGAGGAGCCGGGTGGAAACTAAAACAAGCAGAGGACGCCCCGGAAGGCTAGCCCGTCCCTACCCTTTTCTAACACTCCTCGAATGGGGGTAGCAGTAGCCCTGGCAGATACTTCAACATTCATATCCAAAAAGTCAGTTGTAAGTCCTTGCCCACGTTGGCTTACAGAGCACAGTTGTTTCTATGACCGAAAAAATTGAGGAAACAGCCGGAGACAACGACGACGCTTTGCCACAGCCAACTGATAGCGCATCCGGTGAAATGGGTCAGGATAAGGATCCAGATTCGCAAAACTTATCGGTAGAAGATCAGGTAACGAAACTAGAGACCAAAGTTCACAACGCCTACTCCCTAGCTGTAGCTGCCACGCTGGTCGCCATGATCTCAGTAGGGGCGTCGCTAGTGTCTATCATCGGCCATACCGACAATGGAAGTTCCATTGCAATTGGTAGCCCTGCACCTGAGCGTCCTTCCGAACTACCCGAATTGACCCCAGTCGTGCCACTTTTAAGCTTACAAGGACAAACCGGCGGCGCACTGAGTGCGACCGGTGCAATAGTTATCGGTGAGCAATCCGGCGACGGTAGCGTGATAGAGGTTCATTCTGACTACCTATGTCTAGGGTGCAACGCTCTGGAAGACTTGTTCACTTCCGAGCTGCTAGCTGAAGCCAACGCAGGGAGCGGTAACGCTGTTCTGTTCTCCCCCGTTGCTTTCACAGCTGCCGAAGGTGAAGAGCCCGGTCAGGTGGGTGGAGTTAGCTCACTGGCTGCAGGTGCAGCTATGTGCGCAGCTAAGTACGACGGTTCTGACGGGTTTTTAAGAGTCAACGCGGCACTGTTTGATGCGGCTGATGACGGGTTCACTGCTGACCAGATCGAGCCTATTGTGGTTGAAGCTGGATTGAGTGAACAGGGACTCCTGTGTGTTGCCAATGATGAACTGCAAGATGCCGTTTCAGAACTTTCAGGCATGAGCTTCAATCGCGGAATGCAAGGGACGCCAAGCGTGACCATCGACAACCGCATAGTCCAGGAAAACCTTTCCGACAGTGACCAACTACGGCAACTTTTGAATTAAAACTTGTCATGGAAAAACAACCCCAGAGACAGTGATTACAGGCTAAGTGATGCCGGCCTTCCCCTGGTAGTGAATTACCAGATTTCAGCAGCAAGACGAGCAATGTCTAGTGCACCAAGTCGTTGCACATGGTGGGCAAGCGCGGACAGTGAAAGGTAACACAATCCCGGAGGTTCCCTTGTTCAGATCATTCTTTGCCACCACTGCTGCCATCGCCATGGCCGCGGGCCTACTAGTTGGAGCCACCGCGCCGGCATACGCCGAACAGAACGACATTATTGAACAGGCCGGCGGCTCAAGACAGGATGACCTTAACTGTAAGAAAGGCGAATCACCTAACTCTGCCGGAACCAAGTGCGTTACCAAAGTAACTCCTAGCAAAGGTATCGAGGACGATACGCCTAATGACAACCCCCCACCCCCGGTGGAAACGGGTACTCGTACTTGTGTCATTGACGGTAAAGTTTTCAACGAAAATAGTGGAGGAGGCCAGCAGTGCTTCGCCATAGAAGAAGAGAAAGAACAAAACGCAGAAGATCTAGCCAAGGATACCACTTTTTCCTACGCGTGCTCATCCAACTCACCCACTATCGGTGAATGGTACGCAGAAAGCACAGGCGGCGGTAACGTGCAAGGAGTTATCTGGCGAAACTACATAAACCAATACGAGTCCGCAATGCGTGAGGACGGGTATTGCATCATTACCGTTTACACTACACCAGCGCCCACTGCTTCCCTGTCAAACGGTATCGGACAGATGACCTTCCGTTTCTACGGTACAGCCACCAACCCGACCGCTGCCTACACGGTGAGCATGACTAACTTTGCAGGGGAAGGCGTAGACGGTAACAGCGTAAGCGTCGGCCGTAAGCCCACATCCCCCTCAGATTCCAGCGGAAACGCACGGGCACCCTGGAGCGTGAACGCCCCAGCTCTCACCCGAGAGAATAAGAAGGCCCTGAACGACTCGTTCGACGGAACCTCGGGTAACGATGTGGCAGCAGCCTACAAAATTAACAACAGCAAAGAAATCGTGTACACCGACGGGGCCCCCTTCGCACAGGTGGGTCAGTCCTGCAGTGCCTACTCCCAACCAGCTGCCTACCAAGCAGGGGGAACTGTAAACGGGTTCCCCGAAGAGCTAGCTAACAGTACTGTTAGTAGCAGCGGAGTAGTTAACTACAACTCCGCTGGTGGGTTGTTCAGCTCCATCGAAGCGTGGGCTGACCGGGCATGGAACAACTCACTAGGTAACGACTCGTTCAAAGCGCGCCTGCTAGGTCTGTCTGGAAACAACACCGAGTTGAACATGGGAACAATATCCAGCGCCCAGTATGTTGCGTGCGGATCCCCAATAAACTTCCCCACCTACATCCCAGAAAGCAATGTACTAGAAAGAAACGATGAAGGTTGGCCAACCCGTGTCACAATCCAAGGTCTGGGTGAAGTAAAAACCACAGCAAGCGCAACCATCGGTATCGCCAAAGGCTGCTCTAAGGTTGGAGTAAAAACGAATAATTGCTTAGCTGAAGTGCTACACGCTGACAAGGACAAAGAGCTCATAGACGCTGCCTACTTTGACCCCGAAGAACTGGACAACGGCAAGAAAGACTCCACAAATTTCAGAAAACTAGATGTCCTGTACGGGACCGGTACACAAGATGGCGTTGTAAGCAAGATCCGTGCCGAGCTGCGTAACTTCTACGGAACCAACGCATACAAGAACCTTTACCCAGGTAAGCTCAATTCCCAATTTAAGAAATTTACTAGTGGTGTTAAGTCCCAAGTAGTAGTTGAAGATATCAACCCAAACCAACTCGCTAACGGTACAGCAATCACGCTGAACCCAGGTTTCATATCGTTAGATCCAAACTTGCTACCAACGCTAGAAGAAGTAGGTGCGCCAAGTGAGGTAACCACCCCACCAACGACCGAGCAGCCAGAAGAAGCTCCTCCAGTTCCCAACGCACCACCTCAGAGCACACCGAACCCAGCCGGATTCGTATGGAGCGTAGAAGCTGAAACCACCCCGTACCTCGAGGTAAAAGCAGCACAAGGAGCAGCTAACACTTTCGACTTCAGAGCCAGCATAGAGAGCGAATGGCGTTCACAAGCATCAGCTGAAGCGTTCATTGATGACCTTGGACGCCAAGCAACCACAGGTGCGTTCAACGACGCAAAAGGTGCATGGAATTCGTTCTCAAGCCAAGTAAGTGGCACCCCCGGTGTTGGACTGGCTGCCGCTCAACTAACAACCGAGAAGCGGGCAACCTTTGCCGGACGCGACTGGGACCTCAAAGCAGTGTTCGAAGGTATGGACACAAAAACTTACATCCCACAATGCAACACCGGTCAGACTCAAGGAATCGGATGCTCACCAGAGGGAAGTAACTGGAATCAGGCACCGGCCATCAACAGCTCATGCACATCACCAGCCTGCTACGAGCCCGGTCAGGTAGTTAACAACGCTACCCGCGGAGGCGAAGGAATCGCTGCAAACGGAGTTCTCCCCTACACCAACTACCGGGTCGGTGGCCCAGGAATCAAAATGGGAGCATGGAGTTACGACTTCTACAAGGCAACAGCCAAAGACAAGGCCGTCTACCTAACTCACGAATCCCCAATTCCAGTAGATATAGATGTGCGATACGACGCGAACAACCCATCTGCAGTCAGCTGGAACGTCAACGGACGGTACAAGACATGGGACCCAATCTACGGTCCTCCGTACAGCATCTTCAAGCCCTGCACAGTGTGGGAGTTCTACAGCCCAGACAAGTTCAACGAAGCAGGGCAACGCCTCTCCTACCCAGTAGCGGACGAATGCTACGCGGGAACGCGACGCGACATCATCGGCTACCAGCCATCCGGCTGGAAAGGCTGGGGGCGTGGCGGTTCCTACACGCAGTACACGCTGGCAGATAACCTCTCCGGTGTTGCTACCGACCCTGTAACCGGGCGGGCCATCCGAAGTGAAACCTTCGGTGGGGCTGAATGTGACAACCGAACCAGCACCGCGTGGAACTACTGCTCACCAGTACTGGCCGGTAAAGTCGTCAGGTAACCTATCCTGTACTACAACCAGCATCGCTCGCTCCTGCAAGAGCTAGTGACGCTGGTTGTAGTTTTTTACTTCTGTGAAAGGACCACATTTGAGGGGCCGTTGGGATATAAAGTTACACAGGGAGGGTAGTGCACTCCCCTGGTAGGAACGCACTATTTGCAATATGAGAGACACAGCCTGTACCTTTGTGACATACTCGCTCACCAAGTCAGCGGCGAGTTCGACCATTTGCCCCTGCTGCACACCTGCTGGTTTTGTCTGGGTTTTAGATTCGGCAAGTAAGCTCGTAAAGGTTACGGAAACCCAATGGGTGAACGACTTTAAAAGGACCCCTACGGAAATAAAACTTCACGCCCGAGGTTTGCCACACTAAGCTCGGATGTGAACACCGCTTAAAAGAAAATCGCGCTAGGTGCGGTAACTACCCCTAGACTGAGGACTTACCGGCGTAGATTCACCTTGGTTTTCCCCCACCTGGCCTTTGGGTTCGATATCCACTCGCGGGGTAATCTTGCTCAACCACTTGGGCATCCACCAGTTGGCAGGACCGAGTAGCTGCATTAACGCCGGCACCAGTAGTGAGCGGATCACGAACGCGTCAAGGAACACAGCCACCGCTAACCCAAGCCCGAACATTTTGATGATCCGGTCGTCCGATAGTAAGAACGATCCAAACACAAAACACATGATCAAAGCAGCCGCGGTGATCACCCGTCCGGTCTGCTCCAACCCAACCCTTACGGTCGTCGCGTTGTCGCCGGTCTTGCTCCACTCTTCTTTCATGCGTGATACTAAGAACACTTGGTAATCCATCGAAAGTCCGAACAAGATAGCTAACAGCATCACCGGTAAGAACGAGTCGACCGGTCCGAGGGTCTCTATCCCAAGCAGCTCCGCTCCCCAGCCTTTCTGGAAAACTAAGGTGAGCACCCCGAAGGTGGCCCCGGCCGCCAGTAAGTTCATGGCCGCGGCTTTGATAGGTATCAAAATGGACCGGAACGCCACCATCAGCAGCAGGCTCGATAACCCAAGCACCCCAATTAAAAACCACCCGATCTTGCTTTGCAGGTCCTTGGAAAAGTCGTAAAACACCGCGGAGTACCCGCTTACGTAAATCTCCCCGTCCACTTGGCTGGCAGCTTCTCGTAACTGCATCACTAACTCGCTGGTGGACTCCTCTTGCGGTCCTCCCGTCGGAAGGACGCTAACGGTATAAATCTCCCCGTCATCGCTGAGCTGTGTTGGGCTTACGAAAGCCACATTCTCGTTCGAGGCTAGTTCCGCGTTTAACGCCTCACCAGGGTCCACGTTCTCACTGATTAACAGCACAGGGCCATTGAACCCGACCCCGAAACCTTCCGCGAGAAGGTCGTAAGCCACGCGTTGCGTGTTCCCATCCGACCGGGTGGAAGCGTCCGCTGTACCTAAACGCATATCCAGAGCTGGGATCGCCATTAAAAGTAGAAGCGTTGTACCGGTAATCACCCACACCCACGGCCGTCGTTGTACCATTCGCGCCCAAGCGCCCCAGAGCGATCCTTCATCTACAGGAGTCCCGATCTTTGCGCGCGCTTTCTTACTTAAAACCCGAGTGCCCAGTAGCGTCAAAAGAGCCGGGGTTAAAGTCACCGCCACCACCATCGTGAACACGACACCTACAGTTGTCGCGTAGGCTAACCCGTTTAGAAAACCAATCCCCGCGATAAGTAGCCCCAGGATCGCCACGCATACCGTCACGCCCGCGAACAAGACCGCCCGTCCTGAGGAGTCCATCGCCGCTTCCAACGATTCTTTAACACTCAACCCTCGGCGTAACCCGGATCGGTGTCGGGACACGATGAACAAGACGTAGTCAATGCCCACCCCGATCCCAAGTAAGGCAACTAGTTGCGGAGCGAAGCTAGGTATCGCTATAGCGTTAGACATTAAAGTCACCACCGATAAGCTCGCCCCGAGCGCTACTAAAGCCCCCATCAGCGGCAAGCTAGCCGCTATGCCCGAGCCGAACGCAGCTACTAAAACAAACGCAGCGAATATGAGCCCAAAAAGTTCGCTCTCGCCCTGCTCAGGGACATCCGCTTGCTCGATGCTTTGCCCGCTCAGTCCGTACTCGATCTCGGCCTCTTCAACAACCTCTATGATCGCTACCACGTTCTCTGTCGGTACCGTTAAAGCATCCTGTTGCAATATTATGTTCGCGTAAGCGACCTGCTCGTTGGCAGAGATCTGCCCTTGCCCGTCCCATGGGCTGATTACCCCAGCAACGCCCTCCAGCTGGGAGATCTCCTCGAGTAACTCCTCGACCGCTGGCTTATCTGCGTTAATGTCCCCGCTACCCCAAACTAACCGGATCTGATCCCCGTTGGAGCCTTCGGTGCTGTGGTCGAGCAAGAGCTCTATCCCAGCTAGTGATTCGCTCCCGCCGATCTCCGCATCGAATCGGTAGTCCTCCCCTACGGTGTTAGCGCTTAAAACAAGGGCTGCCACCACCCCGACCCAGGCTAGGAGCACTAGCCATGGCTTCGCCGTTAAAAACCGAGTTAACTTGATCATCACACTTCCTCTACTTCACAGGTGTTTACACGTTTAACAGTGTGTATACCTTGTGCCGGGTCAACGCTCTCCTTGCGTGCTATAGACCACACCTGCAAGCTGGGAGCATGCGTGAGCGCGTCCTTAAGTTGCAAAGGTGAATGTAGTGCGCTCCCCCTGTGGTAGAGCACGATAAGTAGTATGAAAAAGATCTCTTTACTGGCAGTAGTAGTGTTTTCCCTAGCGGCATGTTCATCTGGAGGGGAAGTTGTCCAAGGCGGGACAGAACAGACCACTAAACCCAGCGCTGAACCCAATTCCGGGCTGAACTTCGACCAACCGTTCGTACTCATGGACGGCTGGAGCGTGGCCAGCGCGGGAACCGATCTGAGCTACACGAGCACAGACGGTCGCGAAAAGAACACCAAGTTGGCCCCGTTAACTAATGAGCAGGTACAAGAACTAGTAAACCTGTACCCAGCCGAAGCCGAGCGCATCCTCACTTACACAGTAACTGTGTCCAATGACCTTGTATGCGAAGGTGGAAAATGCGAGACCGGTGAATACGGTTCTTTGTCAGTATCTAAAGAAATAGATCTTAGCCTAGTAAACGCACCCGAAAACATTGAAGGAATCGGGGCAATGTACGCAGGTAACAACATCACATCCTTAATGTGGGCAGCGCAGGAAGCTGACATGGACACCGTTGGGGCAGGGCTTCGGGTAGGGACACCACCGCTAGTTGTAGGTTCTGCTTTCACACAAATTTTTGAATTATGGCCAACCTGGTTGTACACCGGCGGTAACGAATTTCAGGTGCACAACGACAAACTCGCCGCAAACCCAGACGTCGCACAGACATTTGAAACTGTCGACAACGGTTCTTACACCGCTGAAGGTACCGAGTACACAGTTACCAACGACCCTTACCCCGCGTACAACGGGCTTGGGTCGCAATGGGACGGGGCCGAGAGATTGAACTACAGCCAGTTAACCGCACTAACTGCACCGACCTGGGGATGTTCAAGCTCCGTACTGTGCGTACCGGGGCAGATCACCGGGGCAGATGAAAACATAGAAACCAGTGTCGAGCAGGTAACCGTATGTGCAACTGCTGATGTTGGCGGAGGAGTTCAAGCCGCGGCGCTGGTAACCACCGTCACCGGAACCATGGATGTACCCACACCCACCTACCAGTGGGGTGTGAGCGGAAGCACAACCAACTCCTACGGATTTCCTACAGCTGCGGAACTAGTAGAAGGGGAAACACCCTGGAACACAAAGATTTTAAGTCTACTCGATCCAGACTTCGGAACACCGTATGCAACCATCTCGACTGACCAAATGGGCGGCAACACGCACGGGGAAGAAAACCTGGCGTACACCACCAACGAGTTGCTAGCCGAACTGAGTACAGACCTAGCCTGGAGCGTCTGCTCGTAAGTCTTGTACCACTATCAAGTAAGTGCCAAACGCAGATAAGGAGCGTAGCCAGAATATGCATGTACTAGTTTACGCCTTTTTTAAAGCAGATAACGCCGACGGTGCCCGCGACCAGCTTGAACAGTGGATTCACTCGGAACCAGAACCATGGTGGCACCACCACACTATCGGGGGGCGCTGGCAAGGAGAACTGGAAAAGTTTGGGGTAAGTGGCAACGTGGTTCAGGTAACTGAAGAGCTACTCCCCCGTTTGCAGCAGGATATCGAAAAGTGCAGGAACTCCTATTGGGAAGAATGCCGAGACGTCATCCTTAACCTAGCAAGTACAACGTGGGGATCCCCAAGCAATTCTGCAGTAGAGGCCCTGCTGGCACACACAGCACCCGAACCCGAATCTGAAGCAGCCGTACTCTCGGGCCTGTGGTTTTACCGAGTGTCAAAAGCCGGGAGATTCCTGCAAGGGGATTTCACACCACAATCAAAGTTTGTAGTAGTTGACTTACATGAAGGCCCGGGTCTACCGCGGCATTGGGAAAGTTCAAGCTACCTCAGCGCACTACGGGACAAGGTGTCAAGAACTAACGAAAACTGGTGGGTGATAGCCGTTGACTTCGACTGCTGAAAACGACAGCGACAACTCAGTGTTCTTCGGGAAAGAACTCAACCGGCAAAAGTCTGACCTAGCTGGGGAACTCACGACCCGCGAACTACATCTGGGAAAGATACTGCTAGTTACACAGGTGCACCAGGTTGGTCTTCAATTTGCAAAAATTGTCGCCTCACTAGACGGCCCAACTGTGCGTGTGGCACTGGGATTGATCCAAAAGAACGAAGACTGGGACGGTAAGCAAGTGGTAGAAGTTGCACAGGACATTTCTCGAAAGTGCACAGAAAATACTTAAAAGTAAACTCCGCACGCTGGTATCCTTAAGCGTCGTAGCAGGTATCGGTGTCGTCTGGTTCGCAGGGCAAGAAGTAGGGGCAATGCAAACACGTGGGGTAACAGCAAGCCAGATGCAGGACCTAGTTGATGCGGCAGGGACCGGCAACTCCAAGCTGGACGTAGACACTGCCGCGTGGAACACAGCACTGGGGGGAATTTCTAGCGACTACGCGGTGGCTAGGACGCCAGAAGGTCCTTTCGTACAGGCGCCAATACGAGGAAGCGTATCCGACCTAGACGGCGACGGTCCGAGCGTAATTTCGCTAATAGATCCGCAGCGATCCGCCATCAGTCAAGTAGTTCTTTTGCACGTAAACAACAGGTCAATGGCAGTAGCGAAAATCTACGGTGACACCACAAACTTGTACCCCGTAGAGACGGTGGAAGCTAAAGCGCCGCAGGGGGTTACCGACTTAAAAGGGAAGTACCGTAGCGGGCGAGGTAACGTAACCGTAAAATGGAAGCCAGTAGCAAACGACGGTGGAAGCCCGGTAGTTGGGTACCAAGTAATGCACTCGCACAACCGTGAGGCGTGGAAGACGCTCCCCAGCGTGCCAGTGAGTGAGGCGAAGACGACCTATGACACGCAGGTGCCGGGGGAACACATATTCCTAGTAAGGGCTTACAACGGTTTTGAAGAAGGATCCTGGCAGCAGGTTGTAGTCAAAGTTTCTAAAAACTAGACTTTGTCGCGCATTGACTGCAGGAATAGAGCGTACAAGCGACTGTACTCAGTAGGGAGTAGGTCAGCCCCAAAGTAAGTATTCAAGCACAGGGAAAGACGGTGAGTCCCACGGTCCATCTCAGCAGGGTCAATGTCAGAAATACTGGAATCGCCAATCAAAGCGCTCATAGTAGTCGGGCAGGAGGATATCTCCACCAGAAGTCGGCGTAAAGCGTTCACCCGATCAGCGATGCGCCTGGTAGAGGACACATATTTAGCTAAGGCCGGGTCGGCCAAGACTGCTGGGGCCGCATCGTTAAGTGCGTCAGCTAACTTCAAAAAAGGGGTATTGCGGTAAGTAATGGTGCTCAAAGAGTTGTTCATACCTAACACAGTGCCCAGAGGGCGGAGAAAAAGCAGTGTTTATCAGGTTTGTACATTACCTGTGTCACTCAAACGAGAGGCCCAAACCAGCAAATCAAGAACCGGCGGACCGGCTCAGGAACCAGGTGGCGTGTACCCAGGCGGCGGGCCAGCGTACAAGTCCTTAGTTGGCTTGTGCCCTGGGTATTCAGGAGTGCCCCAGTACTGACTACGCCCATCAGCGGTCCATCTTCCGCGGAGCGGAGCGTCGCGAGCGGCTTGCTCGGATTTGGGGTGAGAGACAACACCAGGAGCGAAGTTCTTAGCGAGGTGGTTGAACTGGGGACCAGCGTAGCCTTGCCCGTTTGCATTGTTCACGGGAGTCTCATCCTTAACCATTCTTCTGGTCGCATAATATTCAAGTTCAGGGGAGCCTAAATCACCTTGTCCACGATCCGCACGAATAATCCCCTCTGGCTGGTTGCCATTGCCGAAGATGATCCCCGTACTCTCCCTATTTTGGATCTCGATGACGGGGGTGGCAATGTACAAAGCTGATTTGCCGTTCGGGTTTAGTTTCACAACGCCTTTGTGAACTTCTCCTGTAGAAGGGTCATAGAGGCCCTGGTCCGCGTAAAAACCTCTCCCGCCAGTGAACTCATACTCTGAAATTACGTAATCTCGACCTCCAGAGGTGACAACACCACGAAGAGACTTGAAGCTAAGGTCATCAGGGAGCTCCGCCTTAGCGACCAAAGGCTCATTAGACCAATCCGTCATGTTCACTGCGGAGATTAAACGGGTAGCTGCCATGTTCTGAGATCCGTCAGGGTTCCACTCTTCAATCCGCACGTCGTTCCCCAGATTGAGCTTCTTCACATCGTTAGCATCGGCTTTCCCGTAAGCGGGGAAACCCTTCGGTAATTCCTCGAGTCGGCCGCTGTCACTGATCGCACCTTCGGTTTGGGTGCCGTCCTCAGCGGTATAGATGCAGACCCACTTCTTCTTCTTGATTTTCTTGATGCCTTCACGGCCCTTCGGCCACTTCCAGGAAACCTTGTGGGTGCCCTTCGCGCGAGCGAGAGAGAAATTCTCAGGGCAAGAGCCGTCAGTACTTAGCGGCCTCTGAGCACGGGTGTGTAGCAAGTCCGCGTTCTTCTTCGTCGCCCAGATGTACTCCACGCCACCGCGAGTGCGGTCCGTCTCAGCGGCAATGGCAGGCACCGCAGCGGTACCGAAAAGTAGGGCTCCCGTGAGAGCTGCTGATGTGGCGATTACTGTTGACCGGTTCATACCTACACAGTGCCCGCTTTGGGCTAAACTCCACTCAATGCAGGGTAAGTGCGTATCGCTCGTGGGGCGGTGTGCTCAGGTAGCTACCAAAACGTGCACGGTTGCGGGGCGCAGCAGGTTGTCACCAAACAAATACCCGGCCTTGTAGACGCTACCCACAGTGTCAATATCGACATCTGCAGAGGGCTCCTGGCTTAGAGCTTCGTGAAATTTAGGGTCAAATTCGGTACCAACAGGTTCCATTCTCACCAGTCCTAAGGATTCAAAAACGCTCACAAACCTGTGGATGAACTGGGCGGAGTCTAGGTCCAGATCGGAATGGGAGGCGGACCTGTCTGCATCGTCAAGAATAGGTAGTACCGTGAGCAGGAAATCTGCAAGGGCGTTGCTACCGGCGGCAGAGAGTTGAGTTGCGCTACGGCGCCTAAAGTTGGCAAAATCCGATTGGGACCGAGCTAGCGTAGCAAGAAGTTCAGCCTCTCGGTCTGAACTGACGCAAGTGAGCGGTTCTTCGTTGTTCTCCATATACACCCCTTTTAAAATATCCTTAGAATTGAACTGTCACTAAAACCTGCAAAATGCAACCAGGTGAACGCGGATGGCGCCTTGGGGGTAGAGGGGTCAGTTACAAACATCCGTATACAAGTGTTAGGGGTTTGTAGTAGAGCAGTACACATAAACTCACTCTAGGTTTGTAGCCACGCGCCTAGAGGCGTACAGCGTGTCATGCCAGCGCTGCAGCGAAGCCCCCACATCGGAGAAAGCCTGATCAAGGTCATCCTCGGACATTCCCTCCACCGAGAGTGAAATCTGCAAAGCGTATATAGATGTTGATAAAAGTGCCAGGGAGAACAAGTCCTCAACATAAGGTCCAACAGCAGGGGTAAGGGCCATAACAGATGCTGGAAGGTAATCAACAGGCTTAGCATCAAGTACTTCGACAAGGAGGCCCAGAGCGTTAGGGTCTGATATCTCCTCGTCCCGAGCAAGGGCTGCCAGGGTAGATGCTGTAAGAGCCAGCAACGGTGTGCGTAACCGTGTACCGGTTGCGTACTCAACAGTGGAGGTAACTGCAGCTAAAGTGATTAAAGCCCGGAAGTCCTCTCGGTCATCTGAGGAACTGGCGCGGTCGTCGATGATCGCAGCCTGATACTCGCGGAATGCAGGTTTTAAAGTTTGCGGTGGATCTAAAACCGCATCTTCAGGTTGAACAGCAGCTTTTGCGCAAGTAGCTAAAAGGTTAAGGAAAGCTAAAGCGTACGCTGGGTTACGGGCGTGAGGACCATCAGGTAACAGTTTCCGCAGCTGGGAAACACTAGAAACAACATCTAGTTCCTGGGTGCGGAGAGTGTCAAGACGGCGGCGAGCTGGTATTGGAGAAGGACCAAAACAAGCCAAGTACAGTCCAGCAGCCAGACAAGTTCGTTGCAGTGGGGTGAGTAAGTCGAAGGAATCAACGGGGGTCTCGGGTGTAGCAAGGTCGGCCAATTCGTTTGAAAACACAAGCGTGTCAATCCATAAAAGATGCTCGGCGAACGTTGGTACTTGCGTTTCTGCTCTCATACAGACAACGGTGCATACACCCGGAGAAGTTGCCCGCACCTGGCGCAGAATCATGCACAGGTAACAGTTACACCTATGCCAGAACTACCGGAAGTTGAGTTCATACGCAGAGAGCTGAGCAGCACACTTGTGGGGCAAAAGCTACTTACTACCTGGGGTATATATGACCTATCACAGGCAGCGGGTAAGGAAGTTGAAGCTGTACAACGCAAAGGTAAATATCTGCTGTTACGTTTACGCGACGGGTGGGTAGTTTGCCACCTAGGTATGACAGGCCAAATCCACTTAGATAAGCCAGAACCTGAGAAACATTTGAAATGCGTCCTACAGTTTCAATTAAACAAAGTGGGTTTCACAGATCCACGCGGGTTCGGGTCCGTAAGCTGGTTAGGTGGAGACGATTTGAGTAAAGCTCCAGGGCTACTCGGCAGGTTGGGGACAGACCCGCTAGAGAAAGATTTTGATAAAACAGGGGCGGGTCAACTGTTAAGTGGCAGAGACACACCGGTTAAAGCTGCCCTACTTGAACAGGGGGCAATACCGGGAGTCGGTAACTACATCGCAGACGAGGCACTGTGGCTGGCCAAAGTAAACCCGTTAAGTAGACACCTGTCCCCCGCCGTTGGGCGTGAGATAGTGAGTGCGGTACTGGAAGTAATGGACAAAAGCCTCGCCTTAGGTGGGGTCAGTATGGCTGACTACCAGCACGCAGATGGCAGTAAAGGCAGCGGGGCGCAGGCACTAAAAGTTTACGGCAGAAGTGGCAAAGAGTGCCTTCGGTGCGGTCAGGTACTAGAAAAAAGGAGAGTAAGTGGCAGAGGGACAACCTGGTGTGGCCGGTGCCAAACTCTACAATAGAAACCCGCTTAAAAAGTAGTAGCGTAAGTGCCTAACTATTAGTTAGCCTTACGCAAGCATTTCTTGTACTTCTTCTTCTTGCCATCCTTCTTGTAATTCTTCTTGCATTTCTTCTTCTTATTTTTGGAATTATCTTTAGTCTCCTGCTGGCTGGGTGCCACTAGCGCTGTGGTTACATCAGCGATAATTGGAGCTTTAGGTACACCCGACCAGCCTGCGGGGGCGTTAGCTGTTGTTGCGAGCTTACCGAGGGATACATACGCGCTGTTGTTAGCACGTATGTAATTGTTTACACCAAAGGATCGCTGATCATTCGGGGTTTTAGGCGAGAACTGGGCCTCGTAGTCGTAATTGCAGGAATCATCAGCTACGAAGTTCAGCAGGTAGTAGTCACGGTCTGACACCAACACATCGCTGAAAGGTGTGAACCCCCTGGACCATCCCTCGTAAAGTAACGGGGTGGCAGCATGTTGAAACAACGTCTGGGCGCCGCTGGGGAAGTTCCCTTTAAAATTATTGTTCTTCCAATTATTGTTCTTCCACTCGTTAAAAGATATGTCAGCAGCAGTCACAATCGAGGGTAAAGCGTACCCTGATTCTATCCACGAATCTTTGACATTACGAGTGGGCCACCCAAGTGCAGCCACACCGTCAACATAAGCTCCAGCCTCGTAAGCAAACAAGGAATAGCTTTTGTCGGAGTACATGCCCTTAACGTGGGCCTGGGTTGAATTAGGGTTAGTGTTACCGCCGGAGGAGGAAAACGAACCAATAACGGGTCTTGTCAGAGAGTTAGTGTGCCGGATGCGTGTGTCCTGCCAGAAGGTTGGCCAAGAACCGACACCAACACCCATACCCACTTGCACATGTCCTGCCATATTGGAAGTGTCAACGTACTCAAACGCGATGCGACCGCCGGTGACAGCAGTGACATATGAGTAAGCGGTGGTCAAGTCTCGCACAAATTCAGGTTTGAGTTTCGCGTCTTCTGGAGCTGTGGTGGCAGTCCAGTAAATAGGGCCTTCACCTTTAGCGGCACACGGAACCAAGTTGTAGCTAAACGGTTTATTAGCATTGTATTCAGCAGCTAGGTAGTCAGGAACTACTTGGACACGCTCGGGGAACTCCACGGTTGCTGAGGCTGGCTGAGCCAGCAAAGATGAGGCAGCAAAAACTGCAACGGCGGTTGTTAGCATTTTATTTTTCATGAACTCCACTGTGACGGCTAGTAGTGGCTTGGGCACTACTGAGAGTAAAAAACATCCATTAAGGTATTCCCCAAGGTGGATCGGTGGGTGATTTGGGTCGCGGGTAAAGGACAGTGGACTCCTGCAGGGGCAGCAGCACAGTAAATGTTATGCGTATGTTTGCAATTGCTGGCCTGGCCCTACTGTTAAGCGCTTGTGGAAGTAGTGGGTTCGCCCTCGAACAAGTAGCGGACGACAAGGGGGCGGAGGTCACCACCTCAGCGGACACTTCCTTTGTAGGTTACACCGTAACCGGGGACCTACGATCGGTAACAGCAAGTGAAAGCGCGGTCCTTGGCGCAGCTGGGGTTGAATGGGTCAGAGAAGCTCAATGCACAGAGAGTGAATGCCTACGCGAAGGCTTCGCCGGGGATGACACAGTGGTACTAGCTACCAACACACCCGTAGATTCTCCGGAGGTAATAGTCACCATCACCGTAGTTAGCCAGTGACCAAAAGGTTTACCACTCCCCTGCTACTAGCAGCGTGTGCTTCAGGGTTGGAACAGATACAGCACATTGGAACTGAGTAAGCTGTGTAGCCACCACTATTACAAAGGTCGTAGGCAAGCAGGGCCGTACGGTACATCTTCAGGGTGACGAAAAGCTATCACAGATTCACTCAGTTTAGCTTGGGTTGAGACTTCATCAAGACGACCAACAAGGCGTTTAGCTGCAGAATCCCCCAGAGCCTGAGCAGTTAGTTCGCCCCCAGAGGCAAGGTCAGCGAGAAACTCGTCAACGCTGGAGAACACTTCCACAAGGGAGTTAGCAGCCTTGGGACCCAAGCCACGAACGCCGGGGATCTTATCTGAACTATCACCCTTTATAGAGGAGTAAAAACTGTAACGATCCGGTGAGAAACCCAACTTAGCGTGCACATCGGCTTTGTCACTTAGTTCCCACGAACCAGGAGCCAGAAGGCGAGCGTAAGGGGCCAAAGCTAAAGAGTCACGATCGCCTGTAACCAAAACCACGTCTGTACGGGTGTGCGCTACAGCGGCAAGTACATCGTCGGCTTCAAAGAACTCAGGGGTGAACACGCACCATCCACGCTCGGCCAGGTAATCAGGGAGAGCGAGAAGGTAGGCGGTGAACTCAGGTGATTTAGATTTACGTCCGGCCTTGTAAGTTGGCAGAATTTCGTAACGCCAGTGCCCGGCAGAAGATCCGTCAAAAGCAACCACAACCTCGGTGGATCCAGTCTGCTCCACAGAACGGGCAATCCAGGAATCCACATACCCTTGGGCAGCGGTACCGTTCTCGCGAGAGGCGTGCCAAGCCCTATGGGCGAGGTTGGTTCCGTCAACAGCTAAAACAGTAGTCATTTTTACTCCAAATATGTAGTTAACTCACACTGTGCCTGCGGCAAGAGCCAGCACACTAGTGGACGTTGTGGTGGAGTTGTGGTTCTCGTGGGTCCCCTGCTGCTGGCGCCGGCGCCGGCGCCGGTGCAAATCAAAACGGGCAAGAACGTAACGGTGGTCGCGGCCCGACTAGCTACATTGAAGGCAGCGAATCCCCTTGCTTCGCGGGAGGCGGAGCCGGCGGGTCTCGTGGAACCGGACATGGCGTCGGAGCTTGCGGTGGAGGCTCTGGGCCCGGAAACGGGAGTCCAGGATACCTGCGAGGGTCAGCCGGACAGGGCGCAGACTTCGACGGATCCGGTGGCGCGGGCTTCCGAGGCGAAGTAATCGTTGCTTACCAAATAGGGTAAGGATTACTTCTTACTTTAAAGCCTAACTACTTGCGGGGGATTCTGCTCCGTGCACAGTTAAGGTAATGGAAAGATTACGTACCAGACTCCGTGTCCTCAAGTCCACAAAGCCACGCGGTTTTACTATCGTTGAACTCATCGTTGTGATTATCATCGTTGGTATCCTCGCCGCTATAGCCGCCATCGCTTACAACTTCTTCATCGATCGTGCTAACCAAGCAACAGCTGAAGACGAAGCCTACCAAATCGGGCGATTCCTACAGGCGGAATCTGCGGCGCAGCAAGAGCCTCTCTTCTCTGGAACGTGCTCACAACTTTTCTCCATCCCGCCTCCCGGTCCCGGTCAGCCTTCTCAAATTCAGCTGGCAGGTGGGCCAATTAAAAACCTACCAGAGGGTACGCGAGTGTGGGCAGGTAACAACGCTTGCCAACCTGCTGATGCTCAGGCAAACCTAGGAGCGCCAGTGCTTTCCATCACTGTCGACAGCTCCAACGGGCGCAGAGTTCAACTCCCCTTTGACACCGGCTCGATAGGTGGCGGGTTCATAGATGACGGCACAGGCGCACAATCTTTCGACTGCACAGATGGCGACTGCCCTGTAGCCCTACCTGCACCAACAGGCTTGTCTGTAGAAGTAGCGTACGGCGACGACACCATTGACGTTACCACCTGCTGGGATGCTGTACCTGGAGCTACCAGCTACACCGCAACATTGTTCAACGTTTTAGTTGGTAGTGATGTTTCCGGAAGTGGTACAACTTACTTCCAGGAAGACGCCAGAGAATGTGCTCTTATTGAAGGTGCACAAGCTGGCGCACGCTACTACGTGTTCGTAACAGCCACCGGTGACGCCGGACAGGGAGGCACCGCAGCTATTGAAGTGCCCCGAAACACCGTAACTACCGAGTCAGGTACAGTCATTGAGACCGTTGCAACAAACCCAAGCGTTCCGCAAAACCTTAGCGAGTACGGCCAGACACCTACATCAGTCACCCTTGAATGGGGCGCCCCTGCGTCTGCAGGAGGTTCCACTATCGTCGGTTACAAATTACAGGTAAGTCCGGACTCAAGTAACTGGGCGGATGCATCTTCGGTGATCGGAACCCGTGGAACAGTAAATGGACTGGTAACAAACAGTGACTATTACTTCCGCGTGAAGGCCCTAAACAGAGCCGGTCTGGAATCTGAATGGACTGACGCATTCGGGCCGGTCGTTCCTTCACCCACAGCTATCTCTCTCGAAGGTAACGTTACCGTCGCATCTGCCGGATCTTCGTACTCTTGCCCCACTACCCACCCGGAAGACAACGGTGACGGTACCTGCAGAGGGTACGCCGACTACCAGGTTCTGGAAATGGAACCTCAGGTTGAGCTCTACACCGTGACAGAGACTGTCAATCTTGGTGGACGGCAAACATGGCCTATGTCGTTCGGTTGCCCTGGAGCAATTGGTGCACCCGGTGACGATGGCAACTGCTGGAGTGCCGCTTCCACTGCAGGCCAGACCGTTGAAATCTCGGTTGTGAAAGAACGCCCTGGCACACCACCAGCGGGATGGGTTGACGAAGGCGACAAATGGACTTACCAACTACCTACCCCCGCCGGCTTCGAGGACGACGGAGGACGGTACTACCAGGACGCTGCTAAATCCTGCCCGGTCGGTTTCCCGAACCTTGTAGATGGGGAATGTTTTAACTACGTAAACTATGACAGGCTTAACTACACTTACTACTCGTACGCGTACCCCTGTGGCGCTGTTAGTTGCAACTGTATGCCAACTGACTGGAGCGGTACATTATGCCCCTACGGTGGAACCAAGCACGGTGGATGCTGCTTGCTCTGCACGCAGTCCACATGTACAGGTACCGCTAAGAACGGCCCCCCGGCCGGTTGGTATGACAACACTTCTGTCTCCAAATACCAGCGACTCTCGCCAACATCTGGCGCTTCCGGCTCCTGGACTACTGACGATGCCAACTTGAGGTACGAGACCAACTCTGCAAATGGGCTAGGAGGGGCAGCCACATATGTCGTCGCTGCTGATCCTGGATTCTGGTCACAGAAAGACCTACTGGGTATTCAAAGTATGTCCGTAAACGGTGTGGACGTTGGTAGTGACGGTGTATCTGAGAACTTAGGTTCATGCTCGGCTGTTGTGGGAGCTGTGGTGGAACTACAGACCAGCGTAGGCCCCATATCTGCCACCGTAACCGACTGTAGCGGAACCATCAGTTAAACTGAAATATTACAACTGGACAAGTGAGTACCCCTCACTTGTCCAGTTTTTTCTTTTAGGTAAGTAAGCACACATTCTTTAGATTGGCGTAAAAGCCAAGTGGCTACTTGGCTGGAGTTACTTGTAAGTCGCGACTCACATTTACTGCATCGGACACATTTTCGAACTTGGCGAGCATGCTCTGTAGCACATGGTGAGAGACACCAGAGGCTAAAGCCGGTCGAACCAAATCAAAAATGCGATTAAACTGGGGCATGAAGACGCTCTCGGTAAGCATCTCACCGCGGGTCACGCAATCAAAGTTCCATTCGCCAGAAAGAGTGGGTGTGGAGTTTGCCTGGCGCATAAGTTCGGCAACAGCAACAACTCGAGCCAGGTAAGTAGCGTCACCCTCTGCTGCGCTCAGGTTACACATGTAAACCCAAAGCTCCTGCTCCAAAGGACGGTTGTTCCAGTAGTCACCCAGTCCCCTGACAAAATTTTCAATGTCACCGTTTTTAAAAGCGCTTTGCAGAATGCGATCAATCTGCTCCTCGGCGTGAGTTACACATCCAGTATCGAGGTCGATCGAATGCACTATCGGGTTAGCCAAAGACGGGGACATAGCCAACAGGACGCGTAAGGCCTGAGAAGAAGCGGGAACCAAAGGCACAGCCTTACCAAACATGTTCCAACATTGATTGTCTTTCGTCACTGTAACGTGCCGGCGGGGTTTTTCCTCATCGTCGTTATTGAAATAGAAATGAGGGGTTGGCCCACCGTCGTAGTAGGTGACATAGTCAGTATCAGCGTTAGGTTCATATCCGACTTGAACCACGTCCAAACCTGCGAAAGCTTGTGGGTTACCCGAAATAGCCCACGCATCATGCACCCAAGGCGTGAAGTATTGCACTAAGACGCCAGGGAAATGTGCGTCCGGTGCATCGGTGGAATTGGAATTACTGGTCATAGCCAGGTTGAAATAGTCTGAATTGGTGGGGGTAAATACAGCACCTTCGGCAAAGCGGACAGTTGCAGGCTCGATGAGGGCCTCATGGGCATGCTGGGTTAAAACCTGCACAGCTGGTGCTACCTGAGAGTGTAGATCACCTTTCACTTTAGGGTACAAGGCAAAAATGTTCAAGCACTCATCTGCAGACACCCCAAATCACCGGCGCCAGGAAAAACTAGATGTAACTAGCACGAGACGATGGTTTCTGGTTGGTATCACGCAACTCACTGTGCCCACAGCACGGCGGTGAGCACTTGTACCCTATGTAAGTGACTGGGACAGTTATTGGGGAAATCAGCCCCGCTACGAACTCGTAATCGTTGTGTAGCACCGGTTGCCTTTGAGTGAGGCTACTTGCTGCTGGTTTAACCAGAGGAACAGTTAAAGGGTATGGACTCTATTAAAAACCTAAACCCGTGGACTAGGTTCACTCTAATCATGGCTGCTACCTTCAGCCTTATCCTTGCAGCATGGGTTGGTGTCAGCGCTACAGTATTAACCGGCGACGGGAGCGAACCTGTAGCGACTGAGGAGCCTGGCGAGGAGAGCGTAGTTGAGGTCGTTAAGGGTGAAGCCATGCCAGAGACAGATTTGTTTACTTCAACTTGGTCTGGTCTAAGAGCCCAGCTGCCGCTACTACCAAACGGTAACTACGATTTCCTTATCGACTGGGACGACGACGGTTTCGCTGACGCAAACATTACAGAGTGGGACTCCCCCGACGCGGCGCGTGTATTTGACACAGACGGCGAACATAAAGTACACATCTCCGGAATTTTGACCGGCTGGTCCTTCGGGTTCTACAACCAGAGCAGCGAATTCTTCGCTATGCTGAGCGACCCACTGCTTGTGGGTACCGAAGAAGCTGTCTTCTACGGGGAACTGGCCGAAGGTTCAGCTGTAGGCGATGTTAACCCCGAAAGTATAGTTGAGGTTTCATCCTGGGGTCCTGTAATTATCTCGGAAGTATCCGGGTTCATGTATGGAACCACCAACTTGAAAGTAGTCGCCCGTGATGCGCCGCGATTCGGTTCATCGTCAGCGTCCCAACTGTTCTACGGATCGGGCGTAGACACCATCAACGCCGCAGCGTGGGACACATTTGGTGTGGAGAATCTCTCCGGTGCTTTCGCACAAACACCCAACTTCAATGACCCAGGCTTAAGAGAATGGGACACCTCATCTGTAAAACTTTTAAAAGGTACTTTTTTCGACGCCATCAAGTTCAACGCTGACATCGGCGGCTGGGACGTTTCCAAACTAGTTGACGCAAGCGAACTGTTCGCAGGCGCAGTAGCGTTCAACCATATGCTAGGTACCTGGAAGATGAAGAAAATCGTGTCCCTGGACAACTGGTTACTAGCTTCCGGTATGGAAGCAAGCAACTACGCCATCACCTTGGCAAGTTGGGGATCTCGTAAATCCACTGCATCTGGGGTTAAGGCAGCATCTGGTCTAGAACCATCAGTGCAAACTGAAGAGACACTATCTGCCGAGGAGTTGCTAGCGGACGGCTACAAATGGTCATTCGAACGGTTGTCCTCGGGAAACACGGAACCTGTAGAAAGAGAACCTTTAGCCGCAGACCAAATTGAAATAATAGAAAAACTGTTTTCCAGGTCTGACTTGAGCGAATCCGGGATTAGTACCTACCTAACTAATGCTGGCATAACATTTGATATCTACCAAGTCTCTGACCCGGGCGCAGGAAAATTTGGCGAGGGTGAGGCGAATGCGGATCGCATAAACTTAGTGTTCAACGA
>Ga0115547_1000670_pt1 | contig 21788 bp, 19 predicted proteins | sample COGITO_mtgs_1004_3_FD_87185 | JGI IMG/M metagenome (GOLD analysis project Ga0115547, IMG submission 87185) | Pelagic marine microbial communities from North Sea - COGITO_mtgs_100420 | ecosystem: Environmental > Aquatic > Marine > Epipelagic | place: Germany:Helgoland, sampling site Kabeltonne...
CCGCAATTTGACTCTCAAACTCCGCAACTTTTATTCCAACAGACGATACAAAGTTCGAATCTATACAATCAACTAAATATTTGCGTTCATTACCCTCAAAAATTGGACGATGTAACGGAATAAAGTCATCGCCATAGATACCTTTTGCTACACTAATTGTTTCCGTTATTAAGCGGTCTATATTTTTCATAATATTAGTAATCTCTGGTAACTAGTTAATAATACAACCTTCAGCGTCTATTTTTAACTATTAAAAAGCTCATCATAGTGTGTAGCTAAGGTCTCATAACGCCGGTTTTCAAATAGCCAGTCACGGCCACGAGAACCAATCTCGCTAAGCTCTAAGTGAGATAAATTCGACAAGTCATACAGTGTTTTACTGAGCGCATCTGCGTCATTTGCAGGAATAAAATAACCGCAATGTGCCTCATTTAACATTGACTGATACCCCGAATGAGAAGCTACAATAGGTCGCCCAGAATACATGTAGTCGATTATTTTATTGAGAGACTGCCCATACTCCAAAACGACAGACGGGTGAGTCGCAAAGTATAATAAAGAGCTCCGCTCCAAAACTGACTGAACCATCCCAGCCGGGATCGCACCACCGAAAAAAATATTATCCAAATCTGAGCATTCCGCCATATATCTCGTAAGCAAGTCGCCCTTACCAAATACTCTAAATACAACTTGTGGATTATCTTGCAATAAACGAACAGTCTCAAAGAACACATCTAAGGCATTATCCACGCCAATAGAACCAACATAAGTAACAATAAATTTATTCTCAGAGAATTGACTCTCAAGATCACTCGGAAGAGGAATCTTTTTTTCATTAAGCAGTTCATCGCTAATACCCATAGGAATGCAATGCACTTTCCGCGAATATCCAAGTACTTTGTTAACGTGCGGAGCCAAGTTCGGCATAGTTGCGACAATCTGATCGGAGTACTTATATCCCATCCACTCGACAAGCCTGAGAGCAAGAACAAAAGGGTTGCAACGATGATAACCACCATTTTCAATCAGTACCAAAGGCCATACATCACGAACCTCAAAAACTAATTTACTTTTGAATCTCCACCGAAGGATTAGTCCGTTTAAAATACTAAGTAGGGAAAGACTAGAGGCCACTATATAATCAGGTGGGGGAAGATCGTTCGTTTTCATAAAAAACAGTTTTACTTCAAAATGAATCCATCCCAAGATCCTTGCTAAAGACTGTACTTTTATGTAAGGAAGAATGCTTAATGATACTACTCTCACACCGTCAACGTTGAAGACCTCCCTAGAGATGATGCGCTCACCATCCAAAGACTTAAGTCCATGCCTTGCATGAAATAAGGTGCAATCATAATCACTTTTGGATAAAGCCCTCAAGATAGAAAACCCCCTCGCGGGATGCGCGCCCTTTACCTGGAAGTTATCGCTGTAAGTGACTGCACTCGATGGCAACCGACAATATTTTGAAATAAACCATACCGATTTTTTATCTGAATCACTCAACTTGATATTTCCTAGGTGCTCTATTAATAGTTTTTATTACCGTATCAAAGTCCATATCCAAGGCATCCAGATACCACTTAATATTTTGATAGCGGGGCTGATTCTCTTCTGCAACTAGCAGCAGTGCCTGTTCACGAGACAGCTGACCTTCCCTTATTTGATTACTCCGAAAAGTATCGTATTCCGTGAAGCCAGCCATGGTGTAATAAACATAATTATAAAAAGCGGCTGTTCCATCTCCGATCCGCCAAGTAGATTTAGTATCCTCAGCTCGTTCCCAATTATAACTATCAAGGGTATTATCTACCTCGACCTCATCCCATGGCCAATAATCAAATAGGTTATAAAAATCTGTCTGCTCCTTGACGCTTCTATAGTATTCTCCAGACAAAGTGTCCCACAAAGACCGATTAAGATACCTAGGGTTTTTGAGCATCGCTTTGGCACGCAGCCCCTGATATCGCACCTGCCCGCTGAACCCTGTATTAAACACCTGGTCCATCGCAAAGTCGGGTGCAAAACCTAAGAACCCGGCCTTAAAGTGGGTAACTTCCAAAGGATTCATGCCCCATACGTTAAGTGAAATGTCGGTTTCATGTCTAACTGTTTGGATATGTCTGAAAAAATGTTTATCTCCCGCCATCAAAATATTTATCATCCCGAGGTCGGGCTTTGCGAGCCAAGCTTTTAGGTTTAATTTAATATTCCTACGTTTCTTTTGTATATTATCCGCAATCAAAATATTCTCAACACCTAAATTAGCGCACATTCGACTAATATTCCGCCTTGCTAAATCAGTGACCATTCCCCAGTCATAAGTCATTGTAATAGGTTCCATCCCAAACTCTTTTTTAATTAGGGCAAGCCCATAGCTACTGTCACGACCCCCAGAAAAAGGAACAATTACCTTTTTCCCTGAGATTGATTTGTATCGTTCAAACAAGTTCTCCAAATCAGCTTTGGGCTTAGGCGTATTCTTTAAAGTATAATTAGCACAATAATTACACTCTCCACTTGCATCAAAACGAATAAATGGCATCGTTTCAGGGAGTATACATTTAGAGCAACGCCTGAAATTAGGCTCAGGAAATAATAAGTTCTTAGACTCAGTTGATGCTTTGGATAACGATGGAATCAGACTGTCTCTATTGACGTTATGCTCAACTAACCCAAAATCTTCATTCGAAATTGGAACGTCTAAGACTTTAAACCCCAAACATTGTGTAATTGAACTAACTTTGAGGGAGGTGAGAAATGAGCGTTCAGAGGCAAAGTATGAGCACCCGTTTTTCTCGCCCATATAAAGACTTCCAGTGTTAGACAGCAATACCATCTTCCCTAAGTTAGGCATTAAAATGGCACACGAAAAAGACCCATTACAGTTATCTAGTATCCGCTGGTATAGCTCTTCTAAAGGTGCCGACTCTCGAATATGATCCAGTGTAAGAGCGAGTATTACCTCAGTGTCAATCTCATATTCCCGATGCAATAATGACTCTTTCCAGTAGTCATCAGGATTTACTATAATTCCATTATGCAAAACTATGACACCATCACGAACAACAGGTTGATTGTCTGACTCACCATCAGTAATTAACCTAGTGTGTCCCGCCATAAGCCGATAATTGCCTAAATTAGACTGAGCAATCAACCTATCAACGGCATAGTCGGCTCGAGCTATAGAGTACTTATTTTCTCCAATGTAAACCAATCCGCTTGAGTCATTACCGCGTCGTTTGCTAAGTAGCGCTAAGCGCCTAAAGTCATCCAAATTTCCGCCCGCTGCAGAGTAAACCCCAAAAATCCCACACATTAATATTATCCTTTCTATTTCTTTTAGTTCATTAAACTTATATTCTGGCTTTCAACCGACCATAGTAACAACGTCTGCTACCCTCAAATACTCAATCATCGCATCATGGTGGCCGACCATTTTGCAACATTTAAAGCCATATATGTGGCATAACTTACCCAAAAAAAGCCCTTAATTTAAGATGCTAATTAAATGATTGCCTAATATACTATCTGTGTTTTTAGTAAAATGTCCGCCAGCGGAACAATATAAATAATTCTTTCCATTCACCGCGTAGTCTCTCAACAGCTCCTCTAGATCCAAAAGATCAAATCCTTCTCTTGCTAATTTAGCACTTAACCCTATTTGACTAACTACAACATCCTCTGAAATATTCTAAAGCGGATGTCTTCGACCAAGAGCATTTTGCTGGGTGAACGCCCATCCAGCTGGAATCAGAGCCACTTTAAAACTAGCACCTTGCGATACCGCTATTTCAGCGGCTTCATTTAGCAGATCTAGATTCAATTTAACGCTTGTTTGGATACTTCTAGACCAACATTTCTCATGTTTCGAAAGGGATAAATAATCTTGTACAAGAGGAGAACCTACATTGTAAAGTTTTGGAAGGCTCTTGCAATCCATCCAGTCTTTTTCGTTATGAGAGGAGGCAATAAGTCTCGATCTCTCTTTTCCCTTTATTTCAAAATATCCAACGAGAATATCTTTCGCCTGAATATACGTATTGTAGTAAGAGAGTTGCTATAAATTTTACCCAAAAGCCGTCTTGTATCAGTTGGAACCAACACGTCATTTTTAATAAAAAGATTTGTCTTGACGGTAGATCTTTCATAACTCGGCGTGTAGTCATTACCCATCGAAAATACTATTGCCCTTTTCCAAGAAAAGTGATTTTACAATAGAATTATATTATCGACTATTCCAGCAGCTGTATCCTATAGCATGAACATCAAAAGCACTTTTAACTGCTGTGTCCCTGTTCCTTAGGATAGGCACTCATGGGTTTACATTTATTTCAGGAACACTGATTGACTTCCTGTTATATGGTATATCTGCCCAATTAGAAGCTAAGGTTAAATCCTCTGAATAATCGAAAACACGAAAAACCATAGTAAAAAGAACATTCTTCGAACTATTATTAATACTTCTATGGACAAGCTTTCCATCAAAAAATAGACCCTCCCCTGCACGAACCTTTGGTGTAACTGCCTTGTAAGCCGTCAAAAAAGATGTAGGTATTTCATATTGGACGTTGGCAGACGGATCCATTACTCCGTCATACCCTGTATATTCTGAAAAGTAAATCCAGTCTTTTTTATGCGACCCAGACATTACCATCATTGAGTTATCCTCAATACGATCCAACAAAATTGGACACCAGACATTTAAAAAATTTCTTCGTTTAGGGTACCAATTTTGTTCTGCATGCCATGTATATTTTCTTGCATTATTATCAGGTATGTTAACAAAGAAACTAGGACCGGAGATCATAAGAGCTTTTTCGGATATCTTGCTCTGATGAGATAATAAACGATGGCTGCTAGCTCTCAAAATTTCACTGCTTGACAACTTGTGGCCGGCTGATGTGTGTCTAGCCATCATCAGCACTTCACTAAGAGCTTGGCTGCTGCGATTACTCAGAGCTACGGCGGCTTTATTAATATCATCACATCTTTCAATACTTAACTTTCTGAGCTGCATGTCAAGCAACTCTTTAAAAGTTAGCACGAAATCACTTAAATCCTCCTTACTAAAAACCTGATCCGTTACGAAGCCGTGCTCTCTAAAGTTATCGCTCATTTCTGCGCTATTCATTTCTTACTCCAATATTGTTTAAAGTCAAGATATATGTTTTTTGTAAAGTTTACGGTAATTAATTTATCATCCAGAATTAACTGAATCGGTAGAACTAGAAATACTCCAAAGCATCCATTATTTAAAGAGCTTCACTGAGAACCACGGCATTGCATAGCATCGAGAGGCAACAAGCCAGATAGCTATAAAGAGCGTAGCATTTGCAATCAGAAACGCTGCAGAAGTCCCCACTAATCCAAAGTTAGGAGTCAAAAAAATACTTGTTACGATAAACAATATCGCAACTGATGCCGAGACTAAACCGAGGATGAATGTTTTTCCTGCATAAAAAATGTAGTTGACGACCATCAAGTAGGCTGCATTGAAAGCGCCAGCAAATGCAATAATCACTGCCATTGGATAGACCTCTAGGTATTCAGCGCCAGCAATGTAAAAAATCAGAGACTCAAGAGCTAAGCAGAACACTCCAGTCACCACTATAATTGCTAAAAAAATAAGGTAGGTCCCTCTTACAACACTAAGCTTCGCTGCCGCAGAACCGGATTTTAGATTCTCATATAGCCAAGGAACAAAGGCTTTATTGAATGCCTGAGCTATAAAACTTATAACGATACCAAGTTGGAAGGCTACTGCATACTTCGCCAACTCTTCAGCGTCAAGGAATTTAGCAATAACCATCCTATCGAAAAAGGATATGAGAGACATCGACAAAGAATGCAGCATTATTGGCGAGCCAAATTTAATACCATCAGAAAAGTACTCTAGATTTATACTGGAAATACTATGCCCAAAAATCAGTATAGTTAGTGATAAAATGGCAGCAAGCAGATGAGCTGAAAAAAGAGCCCACGCAAATCCAGTCCAAGAAAAACCAAAATATTTAATAGAGATAAAAGTAACCGCAATCGTAGTAACTCCAATGGTAGCGTTAATGACCAGGTACTCGTTTGGCATTTTTTTAGCAATTAGTAAAGTACCACAAGCCTGAGAAACACCCCAAAGCCCTGCAATAAGCACGCCCATAAAAATCCAATTAATAGGAATCAGGTGTAAGCTTGCTATATTTGGGCTGACAAACCAGACAATAATGCAAGCTAACAGCACACTGAGAGGCAAAGCAGCATTACATGACCAAAGATAACTGCTAAAACTTTTAGCAGGCATTTGAAAATAACGTACGCCGATTGCATTTGTTGCTCCAAAGCCCATAAAGGGAAGTAGCATCGCTACGAATGCACTAAAGAAAACAGCTAGCCCGTATTCTTCCTGAGACAGCGATCGAGTCATAAAGGGAAGTAATAAAAATGGGACTAAAGCGACCATTGATCCCGACAGACCATAAACCAGAGTACTAAGAACCATCTTATTCATAGTTTTAGTACCTGCGACTTTAAATTTTCTATAAATCCTGTAAATGCCATTTCAGCTGCGAGCTTCGAGGGTTTTCTTGATGTGATATCATGATCGTCAAAAAATTCTAAACTGAAATTGTTTAATTCGTTTGATTCGGAAAATCTCATAATTCCGCTAGTTATATATTCTTGAAAATAAGTAAGGACTTTGTCTTTATTTGACCAACCCTCACATCCAACCAGCAGCGTCGGCACGGAATTATGGGCGGCATCGATAGCCACCGCAGAATCTACAGTTATATGGCCCGAACATCCCGTTAGAGAAAGTGCTAATGGACAATCACTAAAATTTATCCAATCAATATTTTGTGCTCCATTAAATTTTTTCTTCAGATAGCCATGTACTTTTCCCAGGCTGAATTTGATCTGAGTAGGATGCAGACGAATACGCCAGAAAATATCAGTATTATTATTAATCAAATCAACCAATTCACTGGGAATTCCCATCTCTACAAAACATTTATCATTGAATTTCTCAAGATACGATAATCGGTCTCCATAATCTTGATAAGTGAGCGTTACCAAAACATCCATCCTAAGCGTTCCAACTTCCCTTTTTTTCTGCACTATTTCAATCTGTTTGTCGAATTCAGCTTGAAATCTCACACCAGATTTAGAGTGATACCCAGGATTTCCAAGCACTAAAAAATCGACATTCCCTTTCGAAATTTTTGTTAGCCTAAATGCACTAGGCTCATCCCAACACAACACGAAGTCAGGCCACCCTGCCTGACCAAAATCTCTCCTTTTTGCTTCTGCATAATAATTGACATCAGAGATCACACCGTGTTGCATATCATAAACTGTAATATCCTGTTGCTTTGCCGCGACACATAATTCAATAGATGGCTGGATTCCTATGATAATCTTAGGTCCGATCATTGACAGCATATTTGCATATGCTTTGATTAGTGGGTCATGCTCTATAGTTAACAGTTTAAGCGAGCGATTAAATATAGCTCTTTTAATAATTGCATGCAGAACTATAAAGTTATAATTCCTTACATCACCAAAACACTGCGCTCCATACAAACTCGAAAACGGTGCGGCAAGCGTCAAACATCTTCCGAATGTACTTAATTCGGCTACTATAGGATCGAGTAACGGTGCATATGCCTTACCATCAACCTTAGAATGCCGATGAACATCATGACAAATAAACAAATAATCAACATCGTCAGGGAGTTTTCTTAGTAAACCAGATAAGGCGACAAATATACCTCTAAACGACCAAACGATATTATATGTGTTCCTTATACTGAAATATAAAGCTCGAACTTGCTTAGAAATTTTGCTCAGAATTTGCATATGGCGAGTCACTTATTTAATGGATTTCAGCTGATGTTGCAAAGGAACCCCTCTTTTCTCTCCAAAAAAAACCATTGAGGTAATAGCAAAAAAAGTAAACATGGAGTAGAAGTCAGGTTGCAAGATAGAAATCAATAAAGAAGACAAAGTTGAGACCATTATTATCAATGCTGGCAGTCGAGCCGCTGAATTCAAATACCCAATTAGTTTTAACATAGATAGAGCAGGAATAAAAAACAATAGTGACAGCGGAAAGAGACTTGCAGTGAAGTCCGACATGGCTGAAACACTAAAGTGAGATGACCAAACATCAAAATCAAGTTTGGATAGGCCAGCTACTGACCAGAATTCGCCAATACGGTCATAACGCAAAGTGTCTTCAGATAAGTCTCCCACTAAAGAGACTATTTCAGATCTTCCAGGGAGAAAAAAATTGGCCACTAAATTATAAATATTATTGATGCTAAGAAAACCCAACCCTACGAAAAGGAACAGAACTATATTTCTTATAACTTTGCGACGAATCTTTAAGGACTCCCATACTATTAATGGGACCAACACAAATAACAAGGAACCACTCCTAAAACCAAACAGCACAGTAGTCAAAATAGCGACAAGGAGTAAAGCGTACAGCAGCTTGTATTTATTAATAACCGTATCGTCTCTATTTTGGACGATACAGCCTGTATAATAGTAAATCGCGCAATACAGATTGACAGAGCAAACCATCAATAATGGTACGGTATTTATGCTTGAGGCCTGAAAATAATTAGATAACAGCTCCTGACTAAAACCATTCCTGTGATTTTGTAAAATTATCCACAGACACGAAAATAGTGTTAGATAAAGAAATGGTTTTATATTTCCTAAAGTAACCAATTCTTCTTTGATCAATGACACTCCAAAAAAATATCCCGCGCAGAGCATAGTCATCCAGCCTATTATACTTCCAGGCATACCCATCGGCACCAGAACTAACAACAATACGTAGACGCACATTAGGCAGAGCGCATAGGCACTCGTGGCGTACAAGCTTAAAAAAAGGTAAAGCGGGAAGACCAAACCAAACTGAATTACGATGAATGTAGTTTCAAGCGATGGAAACGCCATTGGTAGACAAAATAGGATTAAGCCTAAGTGCAAAATTTGAAATTTTAGCTCTGATCTATAAAGCATCGATATATCCCTTTAAATCGTAGCTAATAAACGTAATTTTCATGTAATTTGGTAGTTTTCTGGATCAATGATCCTTCAATTATGTTCCAGTTAGTTCATTACAAGCCCAAAACGTCGATTAATATCCCGCAATTTCCTTATAGTGCGCCATTGCAGTCAATTGATCTTGAATACTTTGTAGATTCTGCAAATCCAGATTTAAAAAATCTTCAGTTTGATGGTAAAGACCGGGTTTAAAATCTATATCCAATGTGTCAGTAAGCGGTATGTCGGTAACAGCTATAGAACCAAGTTGCTGCTCAGACAATTTTTCCATAGGTTTAAGATAAAACCTACGTCTGTCAGTCATAACCTCGATAGCCCATCGTCCTGGTGCATTCCAGTTAGCGTGATAACTAAACGGAATGTTCTTCGCGCTGACCCCAGAGCCAATAAAAACTGACCCAGCCGGATGCCATTCAATTTCATTCAGCCCTAAAACACTTGATGAAAGGTTTTTAGGGTCACCAATTAAATAAAATACTGTATCAATAACGTGAGACGAATTAGACAATACCCAATTCTTCAAGGCCAGTGCACCGTGTGTATCCGGCCCAAACGTATGAGCCCACTCAGTAAATTCAAAATGGATACTAGTGATACCGCCGTCTTTTTCTGACTCTTTGATCAGCTGCCTGATCGACGAATAAGCCCTTCTATTGTAAGCAATTAACACTTTAGCACCATTGAAAAGCGCAAGATCACGAACTTTAGTCAACCCCAATTCTGTCAAATCTCCAGGTTTTTCTACTAATAAATACTTAACTCCGTAGGTTAATAACTGGCAAGAAGTTTCGCCAAGACACTCAATATTTACGCAATTAATAGCAAATTCAGGTAGATCGAAATCACCCTTTAAGTATTTTTCAAGACCGCCCGAATGATATTCATAATCTGGGAAAGAAGCCTTCAATTGGTCAATATTCTGGACCCCCCTCCCTACTACTACCGCGAACTTCCCTAGTGATTTAAGTACTTTTAAGTACTCAAAAGCCATCCCACCACTACCAATCACTAAAACTCTATCTCTCAAACTCATTTCTATTCCTTTCTACTTAGGTAACTGGACATAAATCACTGAATTCAGGATTAATTTTACCTAGATATTTTAAATAAGATGTCAGCAGTGGAAGATGTAGTCTCGCTGATTCCTCATAAGGCGTTAAACCGCATTCGCCGTTATTAATAATATCTTCAGCTACCTTGTTTGTTAGCTCACTTTGATAGGGCGCAATAACACCGAGCTCTGATGTTACAACATTAATTCCATCGCTCACATTAACGAAGCACTGACCCAATTCTTCATAAATAGTTATCGTTCCCTCGCTTGTTGTCAATATAACTGACAACGGCATTTCGCTCTCTAGACAAGTGAAGTTAAAATATACACCGAATGAAAATCGTCCATGCATGGAACCAAAAAACTCTACGTATTTACTTTCTCTGGGACCAGTAATTACGGAGTAAGCAGGTACATAGCTATCACCAAAATCAAGGTTTACAATCTCATACTTTATATCATCCGTGAGAAATGATATTAAATCGATAAAGTGTATTGCACTTGTTGCCATGCTCCATTTTGTCCCGACCACATCGACCTGGAATATTTTTTGATCTGACAGCTTCATTTTAAGATCTTGATAAAAAGACCACTGCCGTCTCGGCAGGTTAACCCAAGTTTTAATACCATGTTGTTGCAATATCTTACCTACTTCGGCGAAACTTTTTTTATCTTGAAATAGAAACTTTTCAAGAATCATACTTTTTACATTAAACGATGCACATAAATCGCTGATGACTGATCGTCTGTAATCGGAGGTAGTAGCAACTACTACCAATTCGATGTCGCTTATTTTAAGATTACCGATACTTTCCAGGTACGTAACTGAAGCAATAGCGGAATTGGAAGGCATCTCATGAAATCGATTCTCAGCAATACTTCTTGCCTCTGAACTAGGGTCAATTACAAATAAATTGGTCCCCATTATTTCGATTTGGGATAAAGCCTGTAAATGCCTACTTCCTAACTTACCTGCGCCAACCAATACTATGTTCACCATAATCAGTGCTTTTCCTTAATAATTTTAAAATAGGCCGCATTTTAACTATCTATAAACGCTTTCTCGATACAATTTTCTATGGACACTGAGGACTTTATTACCAAACGCCCCAACCTCCGTCTACGCGCAGCACTTGGCCCGTGACATAATTTGACATATCAGTTGCCAAAAAAGCTAAGGCACCACGAAAATCATCCTCCGTGGCCATACGCTGCATGGGGGTTCGAGCTTCATAACTCTTCAGAAATTGCTTGTTTTGATTCCTGAAGATTCCTCCAGGAGAAATTGCATTAGCTCTTATATCTGGGGCTAATGTAGTAGATAGCCAACGAGTTAGCTGAGCTAGCCCCCCTTTGGAGGTTCCGTATGCCGCAGGATTACCCATAGAACTGCCTTCATACATTCGCCAATCAGGACCATACTCCCCATATATGGAGGTTATATTTAGAATATTTCCGCCCGCACCCGCACGAAGAAGAGGCGTAAATATCTGGCTTAAATGAAACGCTGAAGTTAAATTAACCTCAAACGCCCGCCGCCAAGTTGCAAGCGATTGTTTTTCAAAGGGTTCCGCCCATCCTGACAAATCAGCGCTACCAACGAATGCAGCATTATTTATTAAACAATTAAGACTTTTATATTTAGTTTTTACAGTATCCCCTAATAGAGCTCGGTCATCCTCTAATTCGAGATCACATCCATATGACTCAGTATTAACACTCCACCGTTCAAACAATCCCTTTTCAATCGCAGAGAAGTCTGTCCCTGGCATATCAACGAGAATTAAATCTGCGCCCAACTCGGCTAACGTATCTGCCATTACCAATCCAAGACGACCGGCTGCTCCCGTTAATAAAACGCGCCGTCCTCGTAAGTTTTGAAGTGATTTAATGGTAGTCATGGTGCCTCTCTATTTATTGTAAAATATTTTTAAGAATGATTTAGAAAGCAGTGTTATCAGAGCGAAACACAACTAATACAAGCGCAGATGATTAATAAAAAATACGAACCTAATTCAATCTTTGGAAACCTGTGTGGCAGACAGGTCCATTCAAATGCCCAGTAATATCATCGTCAGCCTTGATGATTAATGAAAGGGCCATGATTACTCGATCTAGGGAGACAAAAAAGTCATCGGTGTCACTTACTGAGTGCGCAATACTTGGGTAAAAAAGGTTTCCTGCCAAGAAGCCTTCTCGAAGCATTTCCTGCGTAATATATGTTTTGGCTGCACTTGCATCCGCATGTCTTACATTGAAAGAAACAAGCGCATCCATGCCAGTAACATCAACCTCCAAACCGTGCTTGCCAAATAGAGTGCTAATACGTCGTTTAAACATAGCACCCTTTTTAGAAATCACTTCCCATGACCGAGTCTTCTCCATTTCATCTAACACTGCTAATGCAGCTACATATCCTAGCCGTTCAGTAAAAAACGTTGAGCTTATAAAAGTTGACTGAGAGGATAGCATCACGGGCTTAGTGCCAAGCACTGCAGTTATGGCATACCCATTACCTAAGGTTTTACCCAAAATGGTTAGATCTGGATCCACGCCATATTTTAAATGCAGCCCTCCGAAAGTTTCACGAAAGCCGCTTGTGCACTCATCGAATATTAACAAACATTTGTATTTATCCGCTAAAACACGAATATTCTTTAAGTAGTCCATCGAAGGAGCTTTAGATCTCATCACTTCCATTTTAATGGCAGCTACATCGCCTCCGGCAAGCAGCCGCTCCAGTCCTATCAGGTCGCCATCGTTAAAAGGCAGAGAGGTGGAGGCAAGCTCTTTCGGGACTCCCGCTGCAGACAATCCAGCCAAAAGTTGCTTATCTAGATTGGTCGACTCTTGGATATTTGCAGACAAATACCAATCATGCCAGCCGTGATAGCCGCAAAATGCTATTTTAGATTTACCTGTATGTGCCCGCGCAATTCTAACCGCTATCGAATTTGCCTCGCCACCAGTTCTTGCAAATCTAGCCATCGCAGACCATGGATGCATTTTTACTAAACGCTCTGCAAGGTATACTTCCTCGGCAGGATTTAACGTCGACATATTCCCTTTCTTAATAGATTCGAGAACTGCTGAATCTACGCGCGTATTCCCATACCCCAAAGTATTGGTTCCCACCCCGAAATGGCTAAAATCACGATATTCGCAACCCTCAATATCTGTTACCACAATGCCTTTTGCTGATTCAAAAAATGCAGGCCATTGCTCAGGTGCAAACATCTCTCTTCGTTTTGATAACAACGAATTACCACCAGGAATAACATCTTTTGCTCTAGCGTAAAGATTGTTTATAGTCCCTGTTTTATGGTGGCTTTTACTCATTTTCAACCTCCGCATTTTCCTGTCTATATTTCATAATCGCTTCTATACATATAAAATCCCAAAGATCATCAATTTCGGGAGCCTTCCATTTAGGGATCATATAGGCGCCTGTCTTTGCATGACAAAAAGTTCTTTTTTCAAGGAAAGTATCAGTATTAGATGCATATACCGAACCGTCAAGATAGTAAGTTGCCTGAATCTCCTGACGTCTAAGCGGGACGAATTTATCTCCCGACCAAGAAACTAATGTGCCGTCAGCTTGGATATTAAACATGAAGCTAGGATGCTGATCCTCAGCTTGGCAAACGCTCACTAAAGACTCATGACCACCGTTAGTCATGATTTCAAGGGCTTTATCAACATCGACAGCATCTCTCAATGGCGAAGTTGGCTCAAGCAACACAAACATGTCATAAAAACGTCCGTTTCCATTTAAAAAATCAAGGGCATGGGCAATGACATCTGCTGACGAAACACCGTCACTTGATAATTCATTTGGGCGTCTAAACGGAACTTCGATCCCTAGATTTCTAGCTATCTTAAGGCACTGTTCGCAATCGGTTGAAATTATTACATCATCTATATATTTTGAGTTTATTCCTGCCTCTATTGCGTATTGAACTAGTGGCTTATCCATTAAAGGTTTCCAGTTTTTCCCGGGCAGGCCTTTTGAACCAGCCCTGGCCAAAACAATGCCTAGCACTCGCTTAGAATTAATCATTACAGAGCCCTCCAAGCATCATGGTAGCTAGGATTACTTTTCATTTTTTGGTTACCAGGAGGCCCGTAGACAAGGGTGTTTGCTGGTAAACTTTTGTCAATTAAGAATGATTCTGCCGCCATATGACAGTTTTCTTGTATTTCAGCGTCACCCAAAATTGCACTTCCGGGCCTCATCGTAAGATATTTCCCGAGTCTCGGATAAATATCGTGATTACTGCCGATACTGCATCGTTGATAGACGACGAAAAAATCTGAGTAATCCGCCCGACCTAAGACAGTCCCAAGTGGATGTACTAACAGAAAAACTGATGGCAGATTCACCTCATAAAAAATATCACATCCGTGAAGCATCTTATTTAACAAGAATAGCTTTTCACAGACATTAATATTTCCACCAGATACGTATATTTCATTTGATAAGAGATATAACCAAGTAGCATACTGATCGCCGTGCAGATGGTTAAACACCGAAGCTTTGCCGTCAAAATAATATTTATTATTGACATAAGAAAAACAGTGCTCAAGCCGACGGAGAGATTCTTCCGCTTGCTTTCTAATATCGTCCAATAAAATTATGTTATTGTCTGGGAAAGACTGATTTAGTTGACTGATAGTAAACGAACACAAATCATCAGTGGAAATGCTTTTCTGTAATTTCATTTTTAATGATATGCCCCTTTGAATTGGCGTTAGCAGCGAGAGTAATTCCTCAAAACTCCTTGTATTTACCTTTTACTTAAGAACCCTCATAGGAATATCTAAATTCCGCAAATAAGATCGAGCTCTGATGGGGCTGTTATCTCCGAAATGGAATAAACTCGCACAAGCAACTGCAGAAATGTCGGTCTTAGTAAATGCTTCGGCAAGATGCATGAAGTTTCCTGCACCACCGCAAACAATGACTGGGACAGAAACTGCTTCCGTAATCTTATCAGCCATATCTAAATCATATCCATTCATCATTCCGTCCCGATCGATTGAGTTGAGAAAAATCTCTCCTGCGCCCAACTTAACTAGAGCACAAGCATGCGATACTGGGTCTAAATCAGTCTCAACGGATCCACTCTTAATCCAAACCCTCGCTCCATCATGACCACTGCGGTAATCAATACCAGCGACAACGCATTGACTACCAAATTTTTTAGCCGTCTGGAAAATTAAATCTGGATTTAAGACCGCAGCAGTAGTAATTACTACCTTGTCTGCACCTGCGAGAATTAATTGACGCACTTTATCCAATGAGTCAATTCCGCCCCCAGCCGCTAAAGGCATGAAACACTCTTCAGCGGCAGACCTAATTACTGATATTAATGACTCATGACTATGGTCATTGCCCTGGTTCGCCTCGATATCCAAAAACACCAACTCATCAGTATCCTGAGAACTATATATACGCACTGCCGAATTTGGCCTTCCAGTATCTCGAAACTCAGAAAATTGCTTGCCTTTAACCATGCGATCGCGGCTTATCAAAAGTACCGGAATAACTCGTTTTTTTAACATTGGCCGTCCCATTCTGCGAAATTTTGTAGTATCCGCAGACCGGCTGGCTGGCTTTTCTCTGGATGAAATTGCATCCCGACCACGGAGCCCTTTGCGACACTAGCCACAAACTTCCCACCATAATCACAACGTGCTAAAACATTCTCATCAGATACGGGCACACATTGGTAAGAATGGACAAAATAGAAATCTATATGGTCTTTGACACCTTCCATTATGGGGTGAGTTTGCGTGCTATTAAGACTATTCCAGCCCACATGAGGTATTCGATGTGAAGCCTTAGTTTGTAAGATACCAACTTTACCTGAAATAAAGCCTAGTCCTAGAGTAGGGCCATCCTCATCACCTTCGTCAAAAAGCAATTGCATACCCAAACAAATTCCTAACAAGGGTTTACATGACTTCACATGGGCTCCAATTGCCTCTGGCCAACCTAAGTCATTCAATTGCTCCATCGCCATCCTAAAAGAACCAACACCAGGAAGAATCAAGCGGTCATAGCCAACTGCCAAAGATGGCTCTGAGAACGACTCGGCATCTTCCCCAACCCTGCCACATGCATGTATTACAGAGGAAATATTGCCCGCACCATAATCGATAATTCCTATCATTTTGGCCGATTATCCTCACGATAAAATTTATCGAAATCCCATGTCTTGACAGCATCGCCCTTAGCATCAAATTTATGATCATAAGGAGGAATGGCCATAGGTTTCACAATTGTATTAAACTCCTCTTCTGTTAGACCCATATACTCTAAAAATATTTCCAATGACGGCGGCTTTTGACCATCAAATTCCGCACCTAATTTGACAGCGTCTTCAGTGCTAAGCCTGCCAGACCTGACATCAAACGCACTAATTTGAGATACTCGGCTATAACCTCTTTTGATAAACTTTATATAATCTCGAGTCCCTTGCATAAAACACTCAATCTTTTCACCATGCGGATTCAACTCATCAGGCACGCCCTCAAGTTGATCGGCCTTCCAACCGAGCTCCCTTTTGATTTCTTCAGTATTGTTTTTATAGTCCCAAGGTATGAAACTACCTAAAGGTACTGAGCAATAACGCATTTTCATTAAATCTTTTACAGGTGGGAATGTGTATGGCGTAAGATCTCTTACATCAACAGGGTCTTCAGGCGTATTAATCATATCGTGCATATCTTCTGCAGTTATGCCTAACGTCCGAATCATGTTGAATTTTTTATCATCTTCATATTCTATTTCGTCATTAAGATGATCATAGTAACCGGTAATATCAGCCTGTGCTTCGCCCCAGAATACCAGAGGCACTTGATACATAAGCGCCACTCTTAAAGGGTATGAATATATTCCTGTATGGCAATGCCAGCAAAAATCGGTTTTACGCTTGAAGGATTCAAGCATTAACTTTTTTACAACATGCCAATTTGGCTGAAACTCAATGACGTCGACACCCAGCTTTTTAAAGGTGCGTAGATTATTTTCTGCAATAGTATCCCTCATAAAACCATGATTAAATCTCACCACCAGTGGTTTAATCTTGTACTCTCTCATGAGATACAGTAACTGGAAGGTACTGTCCTTGCCACCAGAAAACGGGATAATTAAATCATAGGCCGCCTTACCGCGATGTTTTTCAATCAAAGCATCCAATAATTTTTTTCGCTCACCCCAATCAGTATTATCATCCCGCGCCTCCGCACTTCTGCAGATGTTACATACACCCTTGATATCAAACTCAATAGTCTCATATGTCTCTGGCAGATTACATTTAGTACAGCATTTTAAAACTGGTATTTTCTCTAACATTTTAGGGCTCCAAGGAAATTGAATTTTCCGCTTTCACGTAATCATCAGGCCGGCCAACATCGAGCCATTCTTCATGCATGGCATAAGCTACTGTTTTTAGCCCTCTTTCATTTAATCTACCGAATAAAGTTGGCATGTCACACATAGCACCAGTTTCGAGGCTGGCAAAACATTTAGGGTCCAGAACATAGACACCTGCATTAATGTGACTACGGACAACGGGTTTTTCATCAAAACCAACAATTGCAAAGCCATCCAAATTAACTACACCAAAGGGATTTTGCCACTCATGTGATCGAACAGCCATTGTGGCTTCTGCTTTATGATGATTGTGGAAATCTAATACCTTTCCGTATCGAATATTTGTTATGACATCTCCGTTTGTTACAACAAAGGGCTCCTCAGGTAATTGTTTAATTAAAGATATGGCACCCGCAGTTCCAAGTGGAGATTCTTCCTTAGTATATTGAATATCAATACCACGACTATCGCCGGATCCAAAGTAATCTTCAATCATATATCCCAAATAATTCAGTGTTACGACAAACTTCCTAAAGCCCTCTAACTTTGCTCTTTCAATTATATGCTCTAACATGGGTTTGCCACCAAGCTCTAGCATTGGTTTGGGGCAAGCCTCAGTGTGAGGCCTTAAACGGGTTCCCATGCCACCCGCCATGATGACCATAGTATTTGATCGAACTTGCTGAGTTATTACTTGATCCCATAAATGCAGACCGACCAATTTATTGTCCTTATCAACAACTGGTATTTGGTGGATCTTATTGGTTTCCATTATTTGTAAAACGACCGATCTATCCATATTAACTGGAACAACTAATGGGTTGCTTTGCAAAACTAAGGATACAGAATCATGAACACCGCAACCTTGCAATAACCCTCGCCTGATATCTCCATCGGAAACAGTGCCTATTAGCTCACCCTTTTTGCCCACAATGAGGGCTATTTGCATGGAATATGACTCTAAGATACTCGCTGCGTCTTGGATCTTCGACTCCAAAGAAAGAGTTAGACTTTTCCAGTAATCACTTGCTACTGTCGTGTTAATCGTCATTATTTTGTATCACCCTGTCCATTTCTCTCTCGAAGGAGGCAAAATGCCTCCGCTGCTTCATAACCAACTTGACTACCACGTAGGTGAGCTAGTGACTTTATTGTTTTTTCACTCCGCGGGAATGGAAAATCCTTCATCTCTGAGTTATACAGCTTCAATAGTTCCCACTTGCGATCTAATGTGTCTGTAATTTCAAAAAACACTGAAGGCTGAAAAGACTTGGCTGCATCCAGATTAGCATCTGTTTCAGAGACGGTTTCATAGGTCAAAACTCGCTTTACTGAAGGGTATCGAAACCATTTTGTACAGGCCATGGCAGCATCAAAACATACGCGATGATCACCATGAACGTCTCCAGGATGCGGGAGAAAAATTTCATCTGGCTGAAAATCAGAAAAAACTTTGGAAATTTTTCCGATCACATCACTCAAGGGCAATGAATCTAAGCCTGCTGGAGGGAGATCTAATTGGTATAGATTGTCTGCCTGAATACCCAGCGCCCTTTGGACTTTTCGAATTTCACTAGCACGCTCTTTTATACGCTCTAGGTCCCACCCAAATGATTCCTTCATGCCGGTTACGATCAACCATCCTACAGTTACTCCCTCAGATGCGTACCTTAGTAAAGTACCGCCGCACCCTAACAGCTCATCATCAGGATGGGGAGCTACGACTAATACTTTCATAAATATTCCTTAACATTCAAAGTTACCTTGGGATAAAAACTAATTAGTTCAACGGCATTTTCTCCAGTCTTGATAATTGGCCCACTCTCCCCTAACCGCAATATTTTGCCTGGCTCAATATGATCTGAGATACCTGTTACAATCCTACAATCCCATACCTTGATCTCAGCACCATGATATGTAAAGTGTGCTCCCACATAAGGGTGAGCCAATCCTCTAACCAAATTATAGATATTTGCTGCCGACATTCTCCAATCTATCTGACCATCATGAGCCCCACGCTTTCGCCAATGATTAGCCAAAGAATGATCTTGGGGGTTGAGAGAGTATGTTCTTGCGATTAGCAGCGGTAAAAATTCCTCTATCTGTGCAATCGCTGTTTCAGTTACGCGGGTATACAACGAGGATGCATTATCATCGAACATAATATTGACGGGCCTCTGAGAAAGAATATCTCCTGAATCAGCACCCTCATCCATAATAAAAAAGGTTGAAGCCGTTTCCTCCAAACCTAAGACGAGCGACCAGATTATTGGATGACGACCTCGGTTTTTTGGCAGAGCTGCTGGATGGAAACCAACAACGCCCATCGGTGGCATTTGGAGTAACTCTGCCTTTATTAGTCTTGACCACCCTAGACAAAAAATAATATCCGGTGCGAGCCCCCTAATCCAAGCAGTAGTCTGAGTCGAGTTTATGTCTGTGGCGTAACAGACGGGAATATCATTTTTTTCTGCAATAGGAGTTAGGTCTATATGGTCTGAATTGGCTAAGGACGTCTCAAGCGTACACACACCAATAATATTTGCGTCTAATTTTATTAGCGCTTCAAGACAACGTGCGGAAAAATCGACGCATCCAATAAATACAATTTTCATACATACTTAATATCGTGGAATGATTTTTTGACAATACCATCTAATTTAGTAGACTCAAGAATTTCAACGATTGATTTACTTGCACCGCCTTTTCCGTATGGATTTATCACACTCTTTATCTTATTTTGGAACTCATCTGAATAAACTCTGGTAAGAGCCTGAATGATAGCTGAACGCTCACATGAACAATCAATAACACTTGAGGCTTTAATTCTGCCACGCTGTCGATCACCTATATTAATAGTAGCCTTTTTGAAGCTCGGAACTTCTGCAAGTCCACTCGACGAATTGCCGACAACTGCGTCAACTTGGGCAATGCATGATAAATATCTCAACTGCCCTAATGAAGTAAACACAGTTGCATTTTCATGCTGAGAAACAAATTCCTCTATTTGCTTAAAGAGTATCCGTCCATCGGTATCGGCGTTGGGCATAGTAAAGATAAGATGGGTATCCTTTAACTCATGTAGGGCCGCTAAAACCTCTTGCATCTGATGTTCACTGCTATGACTATCCAGCGTCACCGGATGAAATGTAATCATTAAATTTCTCGCTGCAAATTTAAATCCCAAAGATTCTTCTAAAACATGGCGCTCAAGTAACTTTATATTGCGGATATTATCAATACCTAACCCACCAACTTTAAAGACGCTTTCCGGCTTCTCCCCCAACTGAATCACCCGGCGTCTATAGTCATCAGCTGCTACAAAGTGGAGATGGGACATTTTTGTTATCGAATGACGGATAGCTTCATCTATTAAACCTTCGGTAGCTTCTCCCCCATGCAGGTGAGCTATGGGAATCCTAGCTATCATCGCGGAAGTTGCCGCAGCCAGAATCTCATACCGATCACCTAAAACCAGCAGCATATCTGGCTGCAAAACTGTCATTGCGTCTGCAAAACCTATTAACCCAAGGCCCATTGACTTGGTTATACCTGAAGGGGTATCTGAACTGACTAGCATTTCAACACAGCGATCAATACAAAATCCATCAGCCTTAATGTCATTAACAGTGAGCCCAAACTCAGGAGAAAGGTGCATACCTGTTACAACCAACTGTAAATTGAGCACTGGAGATTTACGTATACCCTCCATTACCCATCGGAGTAGCCCATACTCAGCGCGCGTCCCTGTGACTACGCAAATAGTTTTCATAACTCAATCAACTCATCTTTTATATAATTTCTGGGAGAGGTTCGGCCATTAATGTCGTCCCAGCGCATTGGACAGATACCATTTCCAGGACGCTTTGCACAAACGTTTTCCTCAGAATACAGCTCGCCTTTAGAAATTTCTCTTGATGCCACAAGTGATTTTCGGATAACTTGCTTGTTTTTAACTTCACTTTTGCTTGCTCGTTTTATTCCGTCACCGATTGCACCCTCGACATCTCGGATAGCACTGACCATTTCGGCAAACTCCACTGGCTCGAGACTAGCCATATGATCAGGGCCCGGAAGATTACGGTCAAGCGTTAAATGCTTCTCTATAACAGTAGCACCTAATGCAACCGCAGCAACTGGAATGGTAATTCCTTGAGTGTGATCAGAATAGCCAATATCAACTCGTAACGCCTGTTTAATACCAAGCATAGCCTGAAGATTAACGTCATCCACAGGAGTAGGGTATTCCGTATTGCAGTGAAGAACACACACGTTATC